>Ga0209700_101469_pt1 | contig 48976 bp, 20 predicted proteins | sample SiratroredBW_FD_187528 | JGI IMG/M metagenome (GOLD analysis project Ga0209700, IMG submission 187528) | Root nodule microbial communities of legume samples collected from California, USA - Siratro red BW (SPAdes) (version 2) | ecosystem: Host-associated > Plants > Roots > Nodule | place: USA...
TATATACTTTATCATCAAGTTTTTACCTTCTCTCGTGCCTTAAAATTCACAAATTTTGGATTTGTATATGAATGCTTTCCTTAAGCCCCTTAATTCAGCTGTTGCCTCGGGTTTTGAAGTTTGGTTTCCGTGTCACCTAAAGTTGTTCAAGTTGTTCCAGATGCTTCTCCAACACTATATAAGTGATGATTCAAGTAGCGCTTCAAAATAAAAGATGACACATAGAACATAGGCTAAACCAATGGTTGGACCAAATGGAATATTCTTTTGCCACCCATATCTATAATTCTTTTGAAATCCTTAATCAGCTAAGAGAACCCTTAGCCCTTCAACCTTTTAACTAACGGCCAACCCAACCTTCTACGGAACAATGATGTTTTCGTTTTAGGAACACCTTTTTAGTGATGTTAAAACGGGGAGAAATTAGTGTAAAATTTATTTTTCGTTTTCTTTACACCTAGGTATACTTATCCTAGGTCTTTTGAAGGAAAGTCAAGTAAAAGATTGAATTGACAAATTCAAAAGCAAAATCATTTTTATTATATATGTATGCATTTATTTATTTAATACAGATTAATTAGTGTAACCAACCAATAACTTATTGATTGACAGAGTAATCAAAAACTCGATATTCTGATTGAGTCAATGACTAAAATAACTTCAATTTACAATTTGATGTTAAACAGAAACAGATAGTCTGAGAGTAGATGATGTAGTTTCTCTATTCCATTGACAAGCTGTTCACAAAACAAGAAAAATGTATATATACCATTAGACTATTTATGTTTCTTTGATTACATTTACAAGTATCAGAATTAATGTACATATAACCCAGCAGCAACCCTCTGATTCCAATGTCAGTATGAACAATTTTACCTTTTCATAGTTCTTTCAATAGATGAATATTGCAGTGCATGACTTGTTTCAATGCTCAGCCAAAAGATATTTCTGGCTGGCCACTTTGACATGCATATCTTCCTCCACCATCGAATCCAAAGAAATCTACCATTTCCCCCACCCTTTTCCTCTCAAGAACCATGTCTAGCATAAGTACTCTTAGCCCACCATACACAGAATCATTGTCTCCTATGTTCATTTATTCAACCCCCTTTTGAAAATCCTGAAAGACGTAGAAGTGTTGCACTAGTACCTCTTCAGCAAACTTCGAATACGAACTAAGAACCATGTTTTTAGCAGTGTTTTGTGCTTTCTCCAACCGTTAAAGTACTTACCAATCACCCTTTTATAACTAGGCCTTTGCTGAACCAAAAGCCAGTACTCAACAATGTTTGGCCTTCCAGTTATGTACTCATTCTCTAAATCCAAGAGTTTTATACGAGCTAATACTGGAATGAGCATCACATCAGCCATGGTAAAATCTTGACCTGCCAAAAAAGGCGTTTCACACAGTTGCCTCTCCACCTCATCAAGCAATCTAACCAAATGCTCCTTGCTCCTTCTTAAAACATCAGTTTCTTTCAATTTCTCTTCAGTCTCATAGGCTTCTCTCAACTTCCTATGGTAATCTCCTGCTAGTTCAGGTGACTCTGACATGCGAGCAATCACTACTTGCCTTATGAACTTGGAAACATAAACACGGCATTTCTCGGGTATATGTGTGAGTGTGAAAAACTTGGGGTCCCAGTCTTGTATCTTCTGCATCCATTCAATCACTTCCCTGTTACTGGTACTGATACTCTCAGCCCCTGAGGAAACCACAGCAATTCTTTCTATATACCTGAACATTCAACCCAAGTGTATAACTTCAGTTTGTAACATAAAGGTTTGAAAGAAAAATCAAAATCATACACACTCTTCATTCTTAGTGTGCAAATAATTAAGCTTTATTAAGAAACAATACAAACCAGTTTATATCTAGAGTGCATACACAATTTGTCGCTTTGAGAGAACTGGTTTTGGAGTAATAATGTATATGAAGAGAGGACTCAGTCAGCAATCAATTTTTCGACTAGTTTTTCTTTGGTAATTTTATGCACATAAGTATACAAAAACATATTCCTTTTATGCACACTTATTTAAGTAGAAATAAATAGAATGATACAGGAAGGGTGTGACGAATAGGACATACTTGATTATATCAATAGTATTGTAAATGATGTGAGAACCATTTTGGAAAACAGGAATCCTTCCACGGCGATTCATCTTGAAGAAAGAAGAATCCAAGTTCTTTCCAGTAATGGGATTCACATGGTGAGATGTATAATCCACACCCTCCTCCTCCAATGAAATTCTCACCCTCTGGCTGTCCAAATCCAAAGGATGATGATATAGCTGCATCTTCTTCTAAGCTCTTGCAATATTTCTAGCAGGTGGTGTGCTAATAGTTAAGCATTGTTGTGTTCACACCAAAAATCATACAGGAACCAACCACTGAGACGGCATTCAGGGCTGCAAAACAATGATAACAAAATTGGATTTAGAACAATAAGTTACTAGTAAACTATTCACCGTTGTCCTTTGGTCACCCAAATGTTATAGAAGCCTTATGTCATGCATGATTAGTGCATAGCACAGAAAATTAAAGCCACACTTAGCACAAAGAATTAACTACTAAAGTCTAGGACACTTGTATGTAATCTCGATTGGATACAACCAGAGCCAAATTTGGGTCCTTCTACTACTAATACAACTTCTTGAACAATACGTTGCTGGTTTAAGTGAAACTAAACTTAGATCCTTTAAGCAATGTTTGGGGTAACCTTTAAGCAAAGTTTTGAGTATGAATCTTATAGACGGATAAAACTTGATTGAAAGGAGATACCTCATTTAATATGGTTAGACATGTTTAAGCCAAAGATTAGTTATCAGCCGATAAACACTCCATACAAATGTCACACTAAACCACAAAATTTGATAACTAGCTAGTTTGGTAAGTACTATAACAGTGCAAGCACCAAATCAAATTAGATATTCAAGACACACGTACCCTTTTCGGTAATGGGGGTAGGAAGATCAAGATTCCAAAGCTCAAGTTCCCAAAGAAAACAATCAACTTAGTTGCAAATAACCAATAGTGATCAAACCTCCTGAAACCAAAATTCCACACCTTCTTCAAGAAGATAAAAAGGAAACATAAATATTGCTAGCAATAGATAAATAACTTGGAATTATGTAAACTCAAACGCTACCAATCTCAATAAATGGAAGTGTTGAGACAACATAAGCATAAGCAGACACGAAATTGACAAGGTAATGTTGTTTCATCGTGTTTTAACAGAAATTAAAGCTAAGGAGAATGACATACCCAGAAACAGAGAGTGAAGAACAAAGAAAGGAACAAGTTAGCGTTGGGTTTTGGAGAATTTTGCAGGAGACAAGAATAAAAAGTTGAAAAGGCTTAAACTAAACTACAAAGTGAAGAGTAAAAATATGCAAAGTGCGAAACTTCCATAACCTTTGCTTTGCTCCGTTTAGATCATGTATATTATATTATTAATATTGAGGTATTAAAAACCATGGTCTATTCTGTTGTTAGGTTTTGGACACGTAGTTGAACTTTTTTTGCGCTGGAGAGTTATTATGCTAAATATGAAAGTTATTTTTGAATGAAAATAGAAGGAATAAAAGCATGTCAATCAAAAAAGAATTAATGCGTCTCGTATACTTGTATATAATTAGTGAATATTAATAGTTATTAAAATTAAATTCATTCTAAAAAATCACAACAAATTTTTAAAGCATTAATACAAACAAGATAATAAATTAAATTTAAATATAATTTGTCGGTAAAAACATACAGTTTTAAATTAAATTTTTCATATAATTAAAATCTAAATTATGATGGAAGTGATAGAGCCTACTAGGGCTTGAGAATATTGTACTGATGATAAGTCTATGGAAGTTTGCTGGGAATACTTTTTGAACATCTACCTAGAATTAGTATAAAGAATGATCTCACTTTTACCCATAATATCTTGTTACGTAGTTTTAGCGATTTAGTTTGTTCTAAAATATCTTATAGCACTGGTTCATAATATAGTATAAATTTTTTTAATGTTTCCTGATATAAATTAATTCAATTTTAATAATGTATTATTATACATAAAATTATATTACAGAACACATATTCAATACTATTATATGAGTAAAAATCTTAAACCGTATAAAAAAATTTATATAAGAAATCTTATGATAAACTCTAGTAGTATTTTAGGAATAAATTTGGAAGGTTACTTTCAACCTTCTAAACAACATATTTGATTTCTTAAAAGATTTACATAAGTAACTTTAAATAGCCAAGAAACATTTTAGAAATTTCTGAAGATTTTTTTAATAAAACATGTTTGCACCAGTCTGTTACATTTTTAATTTATCTATAAGCTAATTTATATGTTTTTTAATGTATTTTTAAAAATTTTAAGTTTTTATGTTTAAAAATACATAAACTAATTTTAATTTATAAAAAATATTTTATGTTTTATTATATTATTTTTTAGTTTTCTATTCAAAATTTCAATCAAATAATATATATAAATAGATAGAACAAAGTGACTTTGAAATTTTCTTTCTAGTAATTTTTTTCATTATCTTCAATTAATTTTAATTATGAGTTGAAAGACACTAAAATGTAAAATATATTTAAGTCAAACTTATTTTAAATCATTATAATTATGTCTCTTTCTCTAAACAAATTACAATTTAAAAGACTTTTGAACACCATTCCATGCACATAAGGCTCATTTTAGTCATATATTGGAACTTTAGCTTTTTTTTTTACATATAAGTATTTCTTGTCTAGAAATGATTATTGTAGGTTGCATGCTTCGGAGTATCATGGGTTATAAATTTTTAGAAGTTCATGATTTTCTACTAACATCCTTTATAATATAGTACAATAAGATATGTAAACCACATTCTTTATCCTTGAGATGTCTCTGTATCACTTTCTTTGTATCACTGAAAATATAAAATTATGCTTACGAAATTGATGAATAAACTTGTAGAGATTATACAATGTAATGTTAAGTTGTGTCTAGTACATGGCACTTGAGATGTGTGTTTGTTCTTCTTGACTTGTAAGAGATCATCTCTGTCTTCAAGCTTTTAACAAACTCGCCTATTCTTCGCTTTAGCATCTATCATAGCATGCATCTAGTTGTGTTAGATACATTTGTTCTTTAACAACTTCTAACACTTCAATTCTTCTAAGCTCTCTTTAAAGACATTTATTTAAACAAGACATTACATGTTCTCTATACTTTTGACTTGTGAGATTTGTGAATGTTAATAAGATTTTTTTTTTAGAGAGGTGTGTTCACTTATTGCCTAGTTGTCTCGTATTAACATATCTATATAATGCTTCTTCGATCTGATGCTTCTTTGTAACTCGTATCTCCTTCTTTGACATACTTTTATTCTAAACTCATATGATCTTGCAATTTTTCCTTGAATCCTAACTTGCTTCTTGCTAACGACTTGTGTTTGATCTAATATCATATTTTGTTTTTATCTTATATTTGTTTCATACTAGGTAACTTATATTACATAAACAAAAATTATCTTACTTGGTATAATCAAAACTTAGGTCTTAATGGCAAGATTATGTATTTAGACTTGCATCGTATGATAACTTGACTCGTCTTTGCCTTAACAATCTCCTCCTTTTTAACTATAACAAACAATGTTAGTTTTGTTAAAAAGAAAGCATGTAAGGCATGTTTTATCTAATTGTCTTGTTCTTATGTTTCTTTTGAAATAATGACGTAGTATTTGATGAATATGATGATGAATTTATTTTAGCCTTTTCAAAAGATGTCTTCCTTGTTAATATGTATCATTTCTGCTAATCACTGCAAGAATTTAAGTATAAAACATGATATAGGATTAGAGCTTATATTATTAAAGCATTGTCTTAACATATATTTATCAAAGCATAAAATCAAAGAAGAAAAGGTTCTAGATGAAGCATATATTTCAGGCATATAAACCTTAAACATGACAAGTTTTACATATCATATGAAAACATGAGCAAGTATATAAATGTATAAGAGTAAAAACAAAGATGACAAATAAGCTAGTTATGTATTATGAACACAGAGACTCCTATGAGTTTGAATGTAAAATGTTTGTACAAAGTGTCTAATCTGTATGAATTTACATAAAGAATATAAACACAACTAATGTCACAAAATTATAACACCATGTTCTTCAATTTTCTCCTTTTCTTTGTCATAAAAGAGTGCAGTTGATGCTCACAAATTACTATAAAGGCAGAGGTGATGAATGTGAGAGTTCTAGTTTGGTATGTGTTTGATGTTAGGTTAAGGGTGTTGTTTAGGCTTGTATTAAGGAGGTTCAAGCGGTATTTGTCATGTGCTTCGTTTAACATTGTACACATGATAAGTTTCTACTTGGACAAATGATAAGCCTTTTCATTGTACAAGACTTATAAATGTTTATTCTTTGTGTAGGAAATGTTTGCCTCTTTGTTTCTCCCAAGAGGATACTATAATGATATGTCTACATAGAAATCTCTTGAAGATTGTGCTTACAGTTGTTCCACGCAAACAACTTTTCTAAAAAGGTGAAATGTTAGTGCTGCTAAGTTACCCAATTATATCAAGCCTCATGCTGAAGAGGAAAGAAACTACCCGCCTAGGCTCTGATAAGTCATGTCGTGTATCAAATGTTGGATCGAGCGCTTACTACTAAACTAAAAGTTATAGTTGATAGTCAGGATGCAACACTTTCTACTTAAGAGCACAACAACCAAAGTGTCACGACTCGATTGTAACTTGGCCCACCTAGCCTACATCATGGGACAATTGATACACCTTGCAACAATTTCCCCCTCAACAATTATCCCGTTAGGAATCAAACTATTTGTTTATGACTTAACCCACCTAGCCTACATGCCATGGGATAATTGTGCAACCTGCAACAATATATCCCTGAACAATTTTCCCACTAGAAATCAAACTCATGACCTTGATTCTGATACCGGTTATTAGATTAAGTGTCTACCACTAGGCTAAAAGTTACAGTTGATAGTCAAGGCGCAATCCTTCCTACTTAAGAGCATAATAACTCAAGTGTCATGATTCGGTTATGATTTGGCCCACCTACCCTATACCACGAGATAATTGATGCACCTGCAACATCAAAGAAGTTGCATAAAAAGGTGACATTCCTTTAATGTTGCATGAAGAGTATTTAATTCATCTACATGCTTGAACGTGGTTGAACAATAGTCAAAGAAGATGAAAGACTTATAAACCTCACAACAACTCTATGTGATTTGAAATTACTCTTTTCTTTTCAGCTCTATATAAAGAAGATCTATGTGAAGAACAAAGGTTCACAATGTGGCAACACTTACGAATTTTGTTCTAAACAGTTTCAAGCAACAATCCTAAGACTTTTGTGCATGAGGAAGAACATTGTTTGTATTCATAACTAACTAATCTTGTATCCATCTTAGGACCTTAATCTCTTTTAGTGAGCAAAACCCTATGATCTTTTAAATCACAAAGCGTTTTAGTTAGGAGTGACTAGGTCTAAACAATACTTATGCTTAGTCAAAAGTGATCGTGTCCAAATAATACTTATAGCTTGGTCAGAAGTGGTTGTATCTGAAGAATATTTGTAATTTAGCCAGAAATGGTTGGATACAAACACTACTTGTATCTTGTAGTCGTAGTCTATGTTAGTCGAAACTTGCTTGGGTTGATCAAGAACTGAACATAGTTTGTGTGTTTTAGACAAACCAGTATGACAATACCTTGTAAAAATCTTGTTAGAATTCAAGGTCGATTTCAAGAGGGGGTGAATTGAACTACCAAGAATTTAAAAAGAAAACATTTAAAATGAATCTTTAGTGAGGGAAACAATTTCAAAATTTGGTTAAGGTCTTTTTAACAAGTTAAAATTCAAAATAAGAACTTAAGAACAAATTAAATTATGAAAAACTAAAAAGAGAGAAAAGAAGAGATATACAACAACTTTATATTGGTTCATTCTTATACAAAAGTTACATCTAGTTACTTGACTACAATATTGAAATTGTTTACATTAGCAAAACAATACAAGAAAACACCAAGAAAACCTCACTTAATAAGAGAAGAACATCACACCAGTAACACTTTATTATTGAGTTTATTCTTTAAACCCTATTCAAAATTGCAACCTTACAAGAAAATAAAGAACTACAATTGAAACAATATCACCTGATCCTCCATAAGTACAGGAGGAAAACAAAAATTTCAAGTGAACACACTTAGTCAAGAGGATTGATCTCGAAAACACTAAAAGAAAGCCCAAGAAAATATCTTTTCTCGATACAAACTCTCTCTCAAATTTGGAGAAGATATGAAGCTTATTTTTTCAAAATTCGTGTCAAATAAGATGAAAATGAGAGAGTCTTATAGAATATTCTCTGTCATATTTAATGGATTAAAATTATGTTTTAATCTGTTGATTTCATTTATTGGTGACAAGAATTGTCAAAAAATGAGTATATAAAGGTTTGCAGGTGAAGACAACTAAGAAGATCTAAGACTCTTTGAGGATCAATTATAAAGGAAATGAGGATGACCATTTAATGAAAGTTATAACCCTCACACCAGTATAAGTCCATCACCATAAAGGATGGTGACATCGTGGACAACATCTTTAGAAGAATGCAGATTCTTTTAAATGGGCTGGAAGATTTTTGGGCATAGCTTCTCCAAAGCTCATAAAACCTATCTGATGATGTATGCTATCTACGCGTCTCTGAGGCCGCGAAACAGAAGGTTGGACAACAAACAACCACTCTTTCATGCTATTTTGCAGTTGACAATAGTTTTGCGGAAACCAGTCTTGAGTATGCGAAAACTAAGCTAGAATATAAGCTACTACACCAGTGAAAACTGCAGAGAAAAAGACACATGTTAATCACTCAAGTGATAGGAACTGGTTTTGTCCAACAATCCAAAACTCAGAGATATAAAAAGGCTATATTAGTGTTGTAATAGGTGTGCAGTGGAAACAACAGAATCAATAACAGTTTGCTAAAACAGATCCTATCAATTAATTTGTACAGATAAACCAAGAACAAATTCTATCAAACCAGATTTAAGGAAGACAAATATAGATCAAGAAAACCAAGGAGAATTGAATGGCTCACTCAATGGATTAAAGGCTCCAATCTTCCTCAAGGGCTACGTCCGGTCTTTCTTGCAACTCTAGCAAGAAAAATTCCACTAAACACACTTTTAATTGTACTCAGTTACAATCAAGAAATGTTCTTGTACCCTGCAAGATTACAAAACACCACTGAATTGTAGAACAAACACCCTACAGTCCCAAACAATTTAGAAAAACCCAATGTTCAACCCTATAGCATTACCAATTACAAAATTTGTAAAATATGCCTTGGCCAAGTTCAAGAGGGGGGTGAATTAAACACTTAAAAATTTTCGCAAACTGTTTGGAGAATGAATAATTTTAATAGAAACTACTCAAGAAGATATGTAAAACAAACAACAAAGGATCAACAAATAATTTCAGCACAATATCAATCAACCAGATGCAATAAATTGTAACCAGAAAACAGTTCTTGAATACACAGTATACTGTAAAGGCAGTTCTTGAAAAGTTGAATCAAGAAATCAAAGAATTAGATCAATTTCAAATTTATAAAGATTCACTGATTAAAAACCTTTTTGTTAAACAATATAAACTATGTTAAGTGTATGAAAATAGTCTTTAATCAACAACTGTGAAAGATTTAGTTTTCTGGAAAAAAAATAACTGATAAACAGTAAAAACCCAGTAAATTTCGAAATAACAGATTTACAGAAAACTGATATACTGGTTATTAATAGATTCAAAACATTTTAGAGTGGACTGTGCTAAAACAGAATATGTGTTTTCAGATGTTACAAAAAATGTTTTCAGAAAGTTGATGAAGTTATTCACTTAGCACGATTCAACTGATTCTGAAAATTTAAGAAACTCAGCAAGATTTAACAAGAACAGTAAAGAGAGAGAGCAAGAGAGATTCAAGACACAGCAGATTTTTATACTGGTTCACCCAACAACCGGGCTACGTCCAGTCCCTCACACACAGTAAGGATTTCACTAAAACTGATCAACCTGATCACGTTTACAACACTTGCCTACATCAAGAAAACACTGCACACCGCAGCACCACTGCTGAACCTACAACAGACCAAGAAACCACACAGAGTTCACTGTGTGTTTCAAGAACTCCCTTGCTGAAACCCACAGCAAGTCAAAGTTATACAGAGTCCACTGCATAACCCAGAAATGTCTCACTGCAACCCATAGTAGACCACTGCTGAACCCACAGCAGAATAAGAAACCACATAGAAACCCACTATGTGTTTCAAGAACACCCTTGCTGAAACTCACAGCAAGTCACACCCTGTACAGAGCCCACTGTACAAAACAGAATTACCAACCCATGTATCTCACAACAGAATAACCTTCAATACAGTGAAAGAATTATCACAGTCACAGCAATACAAGCACTTCTATACAAAGGATTACAAAAGTAATAAATAAAGGGTACAAAAGGCTTGGTCTGATGATCAAATCAGGGAAGAAACTGTCTCAGTCAAATCAAAGCTCCAGTAGCAGTTCAAGAAAACAGTTCTTTGATGAAAACGTTGATTGATCTTTGATCACTAGACTTAAGGGCGCTTTTTCTCTCTTTGAAATCTCAAATGTTCTTGCTCAGAAAATGTTTAGAATGATTTTTCGTATCTTTCCAAAATTTCGCTCGAGCTATTTATAGACAACTGTCATTTAAAATTCAGTCGATTGATTTTTCAAATAGTCGACTGTTTTTCTCCAGTTAGTTAAAATAGTTGTTCAAAACGCAAGTTTTGATTTTAATGATTTCTCAAAACTTTTGTTAATTTAGAAAATACTTGTGGAGCTTATCATTGATTAAGATTGCATGCATCACTAATTAGACCTCAAACTTACCCCACAACACACATTCCTAAGTTCTAGACCAAGTCTTTAATCTTCATGAAATCTTCATGCATTCCACATATGATTATAAGGTCTTGAACATCTTCACTTGGTTGGCTTCATCAAATCATCACAATAGCCTACTGGTGCTAACAAAATTGAATCAAAATTTACAATGAAACAATCTAAAAGAAGGTCTGGGTATTTTAAAAACATAAAAGCCCAAAATTGCTTTTAAAAATAGTTTGACATTTTTGGTGCGGACCTTGAATAAGTCAATTTCAATTTCCTGAAATCGATTTATTTTCGGCTGGAAACTAGATTTTCAAAACTTAGTTTTTCAAAACGCTCTAAGCTTTGCACAAATGTATCTTCATTTTCAATCACTCTCACTCACACCCTCTAAGACAAGGCCTAATACTCTATCTTGAGCTTCCATGATTTTGCTTTGCCTTTGTCCAAATGCTTGGCTTCATCAAATGTTGAATCCTTTAGATTCTCAACATGGTTCGTTTGGCTCCATTTTCGGCTTCTTTCACATTTGTTTGGCGTGTGCAAGCTCGCTGGTTGTCTATTATCTTTAGTAGATTAGCAATATTATAAAATTTATTAAAAAGTTAGAAATTTATTTCTGACCCAAATTTTTTATCAAAAAACTTGATCTAGTGTATATTTGATGGTAGAGTTCTTACATTTTATAAATTTATCATAGATTTAGGGTTTCAAAAATTTAGGACAAAAAAACATCAAATGGACATAACTTTTGATAGAGAGTTTGGATTGAGACGCTACGAAAATGAAAGGTTCAATAATTGGGTAACGAAGTCCTTGACCAATACCCTAAGGGGATTGTGCCTTTGGAAATTTCAAATTTCATCGTTTACGATTACTTTTTTATATTTTTGTTATTTTTCACCCATTTTTTTTTATATTGTAGCCTTTTATTTCTCATATATATTGATAGAGGGGCTCCTAGGTGCCTTGGCTTCTTGCGCAAGCTTCAATGAAAGTTAAGCATGATGAAACCTTGAAGCACCGAATAGAATAAATGGATGAAACTCCTCATGATGTGGAAGCCATGGAAATGCAAGGAAGGAAGCGTGCAAGGAGGTTGATGGTGAAGTAGATGGCGAAAGCCTTGAAGGAGGTTGGGCCAACCTTCAAGAGAGAGAGTTCCTAGCTTCTAAGAGAAGAAACTCAATGTGAAACTTGAGGCAATGTGTTGAAAATTTAGCAGCTTATCATTACTCAAAATAAAGCTTACAAGAGAGGTTCCTAAACCTCTTATTTATAGAAAAAAGAAGAGCTAATAACTTCCCTAGCAAGCTAAAGTAGTGTGTACAAGAAGCTAAGGTTAGAAACCCTAACTTGCCTTGCAAGCTACCTAAGTAGTGTGTAGGAGAAGTTAGGGTTAGAAACCCTAGCTTGCGTTGCAAGCTACCTAAGTAGTGTGTAGGAGAAGCTAGGGTTAGGGAAACCTAGCTTGTAAAGCAAGCTTCTCCCAAACCCTAGCACCTCATTCTCCTCCAATGAGAAGGCGCCACATGGCATAACTTCTAAATGCTTCTAAAACCCTAACCTAGGTGCCTTTATAAACCCTAAGGCACCTAGGGTTATTTACAAAAATCAAATTTCCCTATTCTAATTTTTACAATTTTATTAAAAGATCCTCAAAGCTCAGAATAATCATCATTTTGATCTGCACAGGTGCCTCTGACTCTTAACTGGCTTCAAGGTGTTTGAGTACATCTCTAATGATTAGGCCTTGCCTGGGCCTCCGTCTATCATATATACTTGCTAGAAAATTCTAAAATTTTTTGTGGTATTTTCTTGTATCGATTTTTAGAGATTTATTGACCTATTAAATTTTTTGTTTAAAAAAAAAAGACTTTTTACATCGGTTGTAAGCTACAACTAACGTAATATAATACTTTTTACATCGATTGTAAGCTACAAGCAACGTAAAAAGTCTTCTATTACGTCGATTTCAGCTCCACCTGACGTAGTTTCTACCTTTTATGTTGTAATTCAATTATTTTGTTGGGTATATGATGTCAGTTTTTATTTTCAACCGACATACATATTACATTGAATGCTTAAACGACATTATATGTCCAAGACTTTCTATGTCACCTTCATCTATGTCGGTTCCAAAACTGACATATAATGTCTTCTAGAACCGACGTAAAAAGCCATTTTTTCTACTAGTGGGTTTTGGGAACCAAAGAAGATCATCTACAAAAGGCAAGGGATCTGAAAAAAGCTTATGTGGGATGAGCTTTTAGGAATCTTGAGAGTACACGAGGCGTATCTCCGAGACCACGAGCAAAAATAGACCTCTACATCATCTAAAAAAGGTCTACATCAAATGAAACTCATATCAGACAAAAGGAAACTAAAGCTTTAGAGAAGGAACAGGATACTTCTAAGGTTGAGTAGGAAAACTCAACCGGTGAGCAAATATCCCTTATGTCTAAAAGGTTTGAGTATATGCTTAAAATAGAAGTCCAAGACAGCAAAATGTTCTCCAAAAAAAAAAGAGAGAGCTTTGTTAGCACCAGGATTTGTTGAATATGATTTGATGAAACCTGCACAAGAATGAAGTCTTTAATGGATCCTTGCTGGCAACATGCAGTGCATGAAGACTCATAGAGCTTGATGGAGTGCTGGTCCTAGACTTAGTGTGTGTGTGTGTGTGTGTGTGTGGTTCAAAATCATATACATAATTGGTAATTTGAAGTAAGCTCCAAAATCAATTTGTTTAATCATATTTTCAAAAGATTAAATAATAACAATTTAGTTTTTAAAAATCTATTTCAGAAAGGGAATAAGTAAACTACTTTCAGAGTCTGAACCTGATGAATTTTCTGGATAATTTAATTGGTTGGACTATTGACTCAATCAGTTGAAGTTTTAACAGTCAACTAATCTGTTTTTCTATATAATGACCATGCACATGTTTTTCACATAACAGTAAGACACAAAAATCATTCTGAGCAAATTGAAGTGAAATTTTCGAGAGAGAAAAAGTGTGTTTATACCTTGTGATCATTTTGGCAATTGATTTTCATCAAGAAAACTGATTTTGGAGCTTTACTACTAAATTGATCTTGTGTAACAGTGATCTTGATCCAGAGCTAAGTGTTCTACTCTGATCTGAATCCATTTTGTTATCTGTTGAGTGGAATCACTATTGTAACCGATATATTCTTGATCATTTCTTTGTACTATGAGTGTTGGGTTATATATTACAGGGTGTTTGTAATTGTAACAGGTTTAGTGCAGAGTGTTTTGCATTGGTTAGATAGCTACTGCAGGGTTCAGTAGGTTGTTTGCTGCTGGGAGCAGTGTTTGCTTGCGGGTTGCAAGTGTTTGTGTATCTTGTAAACTGATCTTGGAGATCTTAATTAGTGGAACTCTTTGCTAGTTGGCAAAGGACTGGACGTAGCCTTTGAGGAAGGGTGAACCAATATAAATCTTTGTGTTCTTTATCTTTTCTTCTCTCTTCTTGAACATTTTTCTTTTCTATTATCGCACATTCAATTAATTGTTCTTCAAGCTTCATTGATTGTTCTTTCTGCTGTTATTAATGTGTCTTTCTGAAACTGTTATATCTTTCATCCAATTAACTGAAACTATTTTTGGTTGTATTGGTGTATTGACAGTTTATGATATTACAGTTTGATTGATAAAATTTGAGAAAGCAAACTTTCTTGATTCAATTTGTTGTTTCTTGATCTCAGTAGTTTATCTTAACTATTTTACTGAGTGACTGATTTGTTGTCTACTGTGTTTACTATTTATCTATTGGATTAAATTCTCTTTATCAATATCTCTTTTTAATCAATTGATTGCTTCCACTTCTATTTCTGATATTGTTTGATCAACTGGATATTTGAATCTATTCTAGAACATATTGATCTTTGTTGTGTAATTTTAAATTCATTGATCAATAAATTGATAAAGAATTTTCATTCAAATCTTTAACACTTTCCAGTATCTTGAGAAAAGTTTTTGAAAATTTTAATAGTTCAATTCACCCCCCTCCCCCTTCCTCTTGAACTCAGCCTAAACCTATTTTCTACAAGCTTCACTAGAAAGAAGGATGAAGACAACTCCGAGGTCATCTGCTATAAGTGTAAAAGACTTGATAACATCAAGATTGTTAGAGAAAATTACAACAACCTTATGATTTTGACTAAGTGTTTAAATCAACAAAGCATGAATCTTGAAGTGACTACATTTAGGGTTATTACAAGAACAAGTTCTCCATATGACATACGATATAACACTATACAAATCATCTAATAGGAGTGGGTGAAGATGATATGATAAGTGCAAATATATTTTAAACTAACTAAAACATAAAGAATATTCTCAAAGCTTAGTTCTATGTTGTAGGGAATGTCTTTACCATCTGTAGCCAAAAGGATCAACACTCAAGACAAGTCAACATCAAGATTCTTGGAGTTCAAGTTAAAGTTGTATTGTTCATCAACTATCCTAACACAACCACGTTAGCTCAACTATATGCCCAATATAGTGTGCACTTTTACCATAGTTTGGTGAAAAGGTTTAGGCTACCTAGGAGGATAATTATTGTCAACTATCAAAAATGTTGCGTGAAGAAGAGAAGAGCAATTAATGCTTCATGAAGTGCATTTAATGTCTCTCAACGTTCAATCTTGATAGACAATAAAAGAAAAAGAAAAAGGCATTCAAAAATGAGTTCAAAGTTACTCAATGACAAGAAAATGAAATGCAAAGACTATTTCATTCAAGCTTATATAAAGACGTAGACTATTTCCTTCAAGCTTATATAAAGACATGCTTTGAAGAAAAGAGCAAGAAAAAGAGTCATTATTTGCAAACTGGGAAAGAGGTGTGTAACCTTATAAACGTCGAATATCCCTCTCTAATGAGCGAACTTTGTGATATGTTGATCACATTGACAATCTTTGTCTTAGTCAGAAGTGACTACTTGCAGGAGTTAGCCAAGAGTGATTATAAGTCCAAATAATACTTGTAGTCAAAAGTAGTTAAGTGTTGACAAGTTAACTAGGAGTGATTATGTTTGAAACAATTCTCATAAAGATTAGTCATGAGTGGCTACAAATCTGAAAAAAATACTCATTTATATTTCACAACAATAATTTACCTAGTGAAACTTGACTGATTCATTAAAAACTAAGCATAATTTGTTGTATGAGAAAAATTGTGAACTGAACTCTATCCAAAAATTGTGAATCAAAATATTGCTAAACTTCCCAAATTCAAACTTCATTTTTTTCTTAAATTTACTTACTTTATCTCTTTTTTTTTTCTTAAATTTACTTACTTTATCTCTTTTTGTTATACATCCTTTTATTATTATTTAATTAATTTAATTGTTTTATAGTTTACTTTTTTTTCATCTTTTTATCTTTAAACTGAGTTTATAAACCTTTATTATTTCTGCACATATTAATATGAAAGCTATAAAAGTTACAAAACACTTAAGAAATTATATTACAAATAAACTGTATTTATTTATTTGTGACATTTTTACTAGAAAAAAAATTAAAGATTAATAATTATCATTGGTCAAAATAAAATAAGATTAATAATAAAATGATTATGCAAGCATTATAACAATAAAGTATCCCCAAGATTTTTTTTAAATAGTTTTCTTCACTTTTTTATTTTATAATGGAAACGTGATTTTTAACTCAATAATGACAAAATTTTATTTAAAATATTTTCCGTTATTGATATCTTGTTAAACTAATGTGTGTGTGTGTGTATATATATATATATATATATATAGTTATATAGTTATATAGTTATATATAAATACAAAAATGTAGAACTAAAATTTATAAAACATGAATATACGCTAATATATTTTTTGTAGGATTAAAAAATCATATAGCATATAAATATTTATTTATAATTAAAGTTTAGCAATCATTTAAAAAACTTATTTATTTTTTAATTTTAATCTTTTAAATTTTATTAATATTAAAAAAAAATCATCATTTGTTGAACTAATTTTGAATTTACAGACACGCACACAATATTTATATGGTTAGGGTAATTAAAATAATTTTAATTTAGTTACACAGTCAAAAAATAATAATGAAATATAATTGTCTGTAGAAGATTGATTGGGATCAAGATAGATGCAAAAGATAGCAGAAAATTTTCTGAAGAAGAGGAAATCAAGTCAAATATACTTGCAAACTTTTTGTGAACTTTTTTAGAAGCTTTAAGCAACTACTTGCATTTGCAGTATGTTTTACGGTCGAACAAGTATATTGCTTTTTTAAAGAGATTTTTTTTAAGCTAATTAACATTTTTAATTTAGTTACAAAAATAACTATGAAGCGACGTTAGTTTAAAAATCAAAACATATAACAAAAATGAACATAATACAGTGTAAATCAACTAAGCGTCAAGGTTAACTTTGTTCCTAGATATTTTATCTCGTAAAGATCTAATGAAAAAATATATTTGTTCTTATTAGATCCATCAAATAAATCTTAAATAATAATAATGTGTGTGCTTTTTTAAATTAACTTTTGTAAAGATGAGTAATAATGACTCTGTACTATATATATTAGAATAAAATCATCATTAAAAATGATTTGTTCATATTTTAGTAATTAACGGACACACGTGTTACATTGATTTTATTTAGAATTTGATTTAGTATGCATATATATCCACATACTTGTTACAACAACTCACGTATCAGTATGTGTATTCATGTGAAGCTTTTTTACCACGACTATTACACACTATTTCTGTAACTCTCACTTTATAAGCTTATATATATTGTATTCGTTATTTTGTTATAGTAGTAGTTAATATAAATTTTATATAAAATGTTTAAAATAATCTATATAAAAGGTTGCTTTTTTTCTTGTAATGACTCTAATTTGTCAAATTATTAGTTTGTTTTCTTGTTACATACATAATTGGGTTGTCTGATGGTTTCATCACGTATCCGTTTTGAATTTTTTATAATACAATTTGGATCCCTTCCACTTTAATAACACTCTCTCGAGGGAACTTGATTGCAAATTCTGTGATTTGCTTCATCACTTATCCTTTTGTGTTCTCTATCACTGTATACCTTATTATGATTGTTTCGAGCAATAAGATTTTTTTCTCTTTCTAGAATGTTTGTGAGTCTTACACTAAGAGAGTACTAATATGAATTTTATTACAATGTCATTTGTAGAGACGTGTGTATGTTTTAGAACAAATAGAGAGAATACTGACATAATTTTACTTTTAAAAGATAATCCCACTATTAATACGCAAAAAATACTGTGAAATCTTTCGATATGAAAAATCAAAGAGATGAGAAAAAAGGATAGCCATTCTATAATGAATCGAACTCATTTAAACATTATGTTACTTATTCATTACTCATTATTAAAAAAAGTTTCTTTGTTTTTAAGTATTGGTTTTATGTTTGGATATCTAAAGATGTAGTGTTAAACGGGAAAATTACACTTTCTAATGCATAGAAGTAATTTGAATGTTTAATTGAGTTGAGAGTGATTTTTCTAAAATGAATAAAATTCAAATCAAAACACATACTATTATTTGAATGAAATTATTTTTTTCATTTCACATAACTTATTTTTTTTATTTCACATTATTTGGTATAAGATGTGTGTAAACTCTCTTTCCCTTTTTACACACACTTAAATTCTCTTTTTTTTTTCTTCATTTTCTCTAGCTTCAATTTCTGTCTAGATTCTTATTTTTTTTTTTCATTTATTTCAAAATTCAATCATATTTTATAGTAGTTGAGAAACCAGTTGAGTATGTTCTTGTTTATTCTAAAGATTATTTGTTCTCTTCTTTTTCATATATTTTGGTAATTAATCATGGTAGGGTCAGTTGAGAAAAGGTATTCTCTCAACTTGGTTAAATATATACTAAAATTTTGTTATGTTTGAATATTTTGCTATAGGTCCTTAGATTTTGAATAGTTTTAATGTTTGAATTTGAAAATTTGCTTTGAAGATAGACATTGTAGGTACGCGAAGCTATTATGTTTTGATAGGACATTAGGATAAATGATCTACATGAGAAGGTGATGTGATCACATTATCTTCAGTTTTATGCAGGATTGTGTATTGTTGAACACGTTTGTAATATTTGAATTTGAAATGAGATTTATATAGTGAATGAATGGAATTTGTATGTGTTATCATTTTGGTATTAGATTATTGCATTTGATAGTTGTATTTGTTAAACTGGTTTTGTGTAGTAAAACTTTAAAAATAGATTTGTTCTGCTACAAACTACAAAGGTTGATTTTCTGATATTTTTGCTCAAGTGAAGATGGCACTACAACTCAACCACTAATTTGGACAAATTTTCACTCAAGCTAGCCAAATCTCACGCAAGCTAAAATATTTTCGCTCAAACTAAAATATTTTCACTCAAGCGAAAATAGATCTACAACTTAACCCTCTTACTCAAATTTTCAATGTTATCTAAAATATTTTCACATAAGCTAGTCAATTCTCGTTCAAGCTAAAATATTTTTGCTCGAGCTAAATAAAAAAAAAATTATTTTCCTTCTAGTTTCTTTGATTTATTGAATATGAATGTTTTTATAAATGTAGAGCATGTTTGATTGAATTGTGATTTTGTTTAAATGAGTCATATTGTATGATAATGTTTTTTTTAGAATGATGAGAATTTTATAAATTTAGGGTGACAAATTTGGGATGATATGTGAATCTTTGTTTGATTTGTGTATTAAGTATTGACACTAATGTTGTAAAAGAGATCCCCTTATTTTACTAATGATTTAAGTCATATAACCTAAGATATAGGTGGTAAGGAGCTGAAGGGGAATTTCTTACACATCGTGACATTATAGATGTGCAAACTTGGGTTCTAATGAACATACTTTGAGCCATTATTCTAGGTTCGCTTGCAAATTTAAGTACTGATTTAGATTAGATGTTAGTCTCTAATAAGACTTACTTAATATGGGTCTTTTGAAAAATGTTAGTCAATATTCAATTTGTTGAATATCTTTTTATGTATAAATCCATATAGAATTTACGTGATTTTTGGTACGTTTGTGTTGGATTGTTTATCAATTGCTAATAAAGTTATTCTTTCTATATACATTTTCTTATGTTAGAGTTTAATTTTCAATATATTATGCTTGTATGTGTTATTCGTGTGGTGACCTGCTATGATTGTACTATGTACTTAAGTAGATATAGGGATAGGTGCAGGAGAAACATTTAGAGGACAATAAAAACATTATTTTAAATTTCTTTATAAATATTCGTTTGTGTTTATATATAGTATATTGTTAGCAAAATTTGCATTGATGGCAAGTGCAACAATCACAATGTAGCAAGTAATAAAATTATCGTTCTACCTAAATTATTTGTGTAATATAAAAAACAATTCAAACAATTATGATAATATCATATTTAGAAATAGATTCCTAAATTGATAAGATGTGGAGAAATTTAAATTCAATTAAAATAATATTTTATGTTTCTATAAACAATTGAAGGCAAAAAAAGTTTAACAGTAATATGATGATTTTCAATAATCTTCACTCTCATGTATTATAAAATTTATCTTCTTTTTAATAATCAATGTTAATCCACCAAATTATTCAAACCTGATTTCTCAGTGGACCTGGGGATTATTTATTAATCGTCAATTCTTTGATCAATTATATAAATAAATCTTGCATAAACACAGAGATCTTAACGACAACAAATGAATCACACTCGATTCATAAACACGAACTTTCATCTGGTAAATTAATCAGTTATAGATTCAAAAGATATTTTTTAATACTCTTAAGAATCAATGATCGAGTTATGGATTCGCACAAGCATAAGCATAGAATTAATAAACTGATTATTTGAAAGAAAATCATTTATGATAAGACTTAATATGATTCCAAATATGATTACATTAGAGTTTAGGAAGCCAAACAATGAGTGATTTAACTCCTCATAGGCATGAGGAACCGAAACATTACAAGAAGAATGATGGAATAAGAAGATTACTCCAAACGAAGCCTAAGATTGCCTTCATAAGTGATTTTTACTCTTTACTCTAGCCAAGAAATCAAACATATCTAACCCTAGCCCCAAAAGCTTATTAAATAAAATACAAATTTTGACGTTCGCGCTCGACTTAGAATGTTACGCCTAGTATCAGTGGATTTTGTTACTATTTCAATACTGGACCCAACCTGGGTCGGACACATGTTAGTTGCATCGAGGACCATTGCTACTTCCTTACTCTCGATTTTCTTCCAAACTGAGCTTACAAAGTTAAATTGGACTTGCCTTTATTTGCTCACTTTTTGCTTTGTTTTCTCACTTAATCAAAACTTTACTCCTAGTACTTCACGTCCAATCTTTCCCTAATCAATTTCCCCAAAAAAACTTGACTTAGTATTAAATTCTTATTTTGACTCTCACAATCATTTACTAATAAAAAAATACTTAAAATTGTAAATTAAACAAATTCTAAATATAAAAAACAGTTTATTTTTTACCTAAAAATGTATCAATAATATCCTATAAATTTATATGTTTAAGCTTAAAGTAGGTTATATTTTGAAATAAATACTTTATACTTTTGTACAAGCCCCGTTAAGTTTATAGAACAGTGGGTAATTTTTTTTGTGTGTGATACAATCAGTTTAGGAAATTTTGATAATTAAATTATGTTAATAATTGTATGTATTTGATTATTGCGTTAATCTATTATAATTTGAACTAATCTTTGTTCGGATAAGATTGTTCAAATGTAAATTTGACATATATAATTAATTTTGTTTGGAAAAAAGTAAATTAGTTTTATATGAGAAAAGAGAGTATATGTTTTTTTAGAAATGTTATTTATATTAGAAGAAAAAATGGAAAATAATTAAATGAACTTTTCCAAAAAAAATAAAATTAACTTATATATAGATCACTAGAAGTTTTTAATATAATCTTTTAAATTTTTTATTTTTTTTATTTTTCTATAAACTACTTTAATTTATAGAGGAACTATTTTTTTTTTTACAAAAACAATTTTGATAAAAAAATATGTTCAATCAAACCCGGTGTATGAAACTAAAAGGAAAATAATACTTTTCAAAAGCTAATAATAAGTACAATCTTTTAGATTTATTAAAACAACTTATTCTTATTTTTACAAAATTCCAGCTAATATCCCACACATTCAGTGTATTTTATTAACAAAAAGTTTTTCAAATGGGGAATGTTTTGCCGAACAAAGTCTTTTATGTCTTTTTTTTCTTTTCTTTTAGTAGCAAGTATTCTTTAGAAGTCTTGAGGAAAGGGGTAGACAAAAAAAAAAGGAAACAGATGAAAGTGGAGCTTCATTTTGGCAAAAACTTCCTGCACTCTAGTTACCTGCACATTATCAAATTTTTTAAATTCCAAATCTAGTCTCATCTTTTATATTTGAAAAGAAGGAGGTGCAGAGGTAGGTTTTCGGTAGTGGGGTGGATTTGGGGTACGTTGTAGCATTTGTGATGATTATTTTGTTGTGGCGAGATATAATTGAAATGTTGGTAACATTTTCAAGGCAATATAAATGGTATAGATAAGTTATTTAGTAATTTTTTGGTTAGGTTTTGTAAAAATAGAGTAAATGTTTCTGAAAATTGGATTTCGGAAATAGGTTACAGAATTATGATTTCGTAATAAAAAATAGAAACTGTGGAATGAGTTACTGGAAAAAAATTCAGAAAACAAAATTTGTATTACGAAAAAGTTATTTCGAAATATAACTTTTGTATTAGGGAATGTTTTTTCCGAATACAAATTTTCCCACCACTCAAATATAGGATAGCTTTGTCATTTCAGTGTCGTAATGGGATGCAGGTCACTATTGACGGGGTGACCGCAGAAAGTTTTTGCCCTTCATTTTTCTTGCTTTTGGGCCTGCGAAGAAAGTAGAGTTGGATGTCATTCCAGGATCACGTTTGTAACCTCATTGCTTCTCCATGCCCTTCCATGCTTGTCGAAAATGTCTAAAATATCTATAATTTAAATTGTGAAATATAGACATGTGTTCTAAATTATATAATTTACAATCTGTTTTAAATTTTAAAATTAGATTACATAATTTGAAAATATATTTTAGATGGTATAATCCAAAATATATTTCTGAATTTATAGATTTAAGGGTATGTTTATAGATTTCTAAATTACATAATCTTGAAATATAATTCAAATTTTATAATATATAATACATTTTTGAATTTCTGAATTATTTTATCCATAATATATTTCCAGAATCTATAAATATATTATAACTTATACAATTTATAATATATTTATAAGTTATTCAATCTAAAATATATTTTTAAAATTTAAATTGTATAACTTAAAATGGATTTCCAAATTTTACAATTTAAAATGTTTTCAATTTATGAATAATTTGAAGTTTTTTTACACCTATGAAGGAAGAAAGTATGGATGTGGGAAAAGAAATACCCCCACAAAGAAAATGGGGTTCTGGGCCTGCACTCCAGTTACCTTTGGGCCTTGGATCACGATTGTCTTTAAAAAAGCGAGTTATATCCAGTTAACTTATTTAAATCTTTTTTTTATATTTTTTTTCTTTAAATATTTTGTTTATTTATTTTTAGTAAATTAGAATGACACTCTATTTTATGAGAAAATAAATATTAAATTTTTATTTAAACTTAAAACACGTTTTTGTTTAGATGAGTATTATCAATATCTTTAATCTATGTGATTAAAAATACAATTATATAAAAGATAAAAATTATGCAAAGTAATAGAATTCAATGCAACAATAAAAGACATTATATTGAGTTTTAAATAACTTTATTTTTAAAATAATATTATTAGTAAAATATATACATTTTTTTATGGGTTTTATATATCTATTGATAAACCTTTGTTTGAAAGTTATTTTCTACAATATTGACACCTAAAATTAAGTTGTGATGACCACTTATCTTCCGTGAAAAAGACATTCTCTATACTGTTGGATTTTCAAATCTACTGATAACACGTACTCTCATGATTTTTTTTTTCTTTTTTTTTTTTTTTTTTTTTTTTTTGTCAAATTACGCTTATAGATACTTTTTCTTTTCTTTTCAAAATGTTTAGTTTTTGTAATATGACTCGACTTACTTTTAAGTCCTCCAAATATATTTATTAATTTTAAATCTTGACATTTTCTATTATTCTTTTTTAGCTATTACTTAATAGTTAAGAAAATATATTAATTAATATAATTAAGATAACAATGAATATTTTAAATTGAGATGGTTAGATTTTTTTAGACATGAAATTTAATTAAGTATTTTTTATTTAATATAAATAAGGTAAACTAAAAGTATATATATATATATATATATATATATATATATATATATATATATATATATATATATATTCATTCATTCAATAATTTTCTTTAAATATTTTATTTATTAAAAATAATTATATTTTACGTGGACCTTATAATTAATTTTTTATATATTGACTTTATTATTATAATATTGAGTCATTATAAAATAAGTTTTGAGTATATCATGAATAAAAATATTTAAATATATTTTTAATTTTTATATTTATCAATTATAATCTGTTAAAATCATAATTATTTTCTTTATATTTTTACGTTATTTAAAACTAATATTAACCTGAAGTATTGTTTTGTCTTATTTTAATCTCTTTAAATTTTGTATTACTTTTAGATGTTTGACATTTTGTTAGTTTTTTTTTTAATCTCGTTATTAATTATTATAAGTTGATTATCAATTATAAAAAATATTAATTTAAAAATTTGTATTATTTTGACATGAATTATTCAAATTAAGTAATATATTTAATATTTTCGTAAACAAAATAATCACGTATAATTTTATCAAAATCAATATGAAGAAAATAAATTACAAGTGTCTAAATAACTATGATTACTTTTAATAAAAATAAACTATTGAATAAATACTAAAATATAAGTAATTAAATTATGTATCTAAAAATGTAATAATCTTAATTAGTAATGTTATTTCTTACTTGAATTACATTAATTAATACATTTTTATTTTTAAAATAAACCATAACTAGATAAATAGTTAGAAAATATCAAGAATTTAAAAGTTACAAAGAATTGTAAAGACTAAATATAGATGAAGTTATATTTAGAAAGATTAAAAATATATTCAAATTTTATTTTCTAATATAATAATAATAATAATAATAATAATAATAATAATAATAATCTCTCTTTGAAGACGTAAATTTAACGTTTTTAAAATTTAAAAACTGAATACGTAATAGAAAAAAATGATAATATAATATTCTTTTAAAGAAATTGTATAAAATTTAAAAGAAAAAAAAATGTTAGTGTAATTCCACAAAAAAAAACTTTGGGAAAATGGCAGTAAAAACTATACCAACTCTCTTTCATTTTCTTCACAATGTTACTAACTTTCAATTTTTTTTGTCCACGGAGGAGTGCAGATATGTCCCATAATCTTATTTTTCAGATAAATTAAATTTTTAAAACACACTTAGTACTTTTTAGAATAAATTTTGGGGAAATTAATTTCTGGGATGCATTTAAATTCATTACAGAAATTAATTCTTGGATATTTACAGCTCTAAAAGCATATTTTAGAATTTAATTTTTGAAATACTCTCTCCTTATAATCATAAATTAATTTTGGAATACTCTTCAAAATTTGAATTTTGAATGAATATTTCGGAAATTAATAAAAAGTAACTCCAAAACATGCAACATGGAAGAATATTTTAACAACATTCCGGAATGAGGGTTTCATGAAGTTTTAAAAAACATATAATTGGTGTTTAACTATTTTAGATTTATCATTTTAGAATATACTGAAATAAGATTTATTATTATAATTTAAAATACATTGCAAAATGTTTTCCAGCAACAGTTTAGAATCTATTATAAAATGTTATTTTTAGAACAAGAATCTCTTCTCAATATACTTTTAATAAAATCACCTTTACCCACATTTTTGCATTTTATACCATAAAAAAGGTGAAAAATCTCTAATGACACAATAACTATCCATAAAAAGAAAAGAAAATGAGTTTCAAATTGTGAGGAACTTGCAGTTCAAAGTACTTGAACAGAGGACTTGCAAAACAAAAATTATGAAGCCGTGAATCACTTTACTTCAATCTATGAACGAGTTCAGGGAGTTAGAAATCATCATGAAAGAACATTTGGAATAAATTTTAAACTTTTGGAAAAAAAATTTGAAACTTCATTTTGTAATAATAAATCTTACTATATAGGGTTTTAAAATAAATTATTTTGAAATAATTAAATCAATTTCAAATTATCATTAGATAATACATTTCAAACCTCTATCACTGTGAGATGATAAAAAATTATTCTGAAATTATGTTTCTTAAGTTTTGTTGTAAAAAAATTCTTTGAATAAAATCATTTTGGTCATTCGACTATAATAGCAAATCCGTCAAAAGAAAATGTACTTCACAGAATCAATGATATTTCTTCTTACTAAGAGTAATGTATAAAGTATTATTTATTGTTTTTGTGGGTAAAAGAGTAAATCATAGGCCATTTTCTTTTTCTACCTTTGATATATTTTTTTCTTTCAGCTTATAATTGTAATGCATTTATTAAAATACTCTTTATATATTCTTTTTTCACTAATACTCTTATTTATTATTTAAAATAATCTCATTCTTTTCAGAATATGTTAAACACTTTCTAGAGTGTATATTCTGATAGATTTTGGAAAGTCTACATGAAATATATTCTAAATTTGATGTTGTTTCGGAAAGTTTTTAATTCTTTTTTTAGTAATAATTTATGAATTACGTAATTTAAAATTATTATTTTTAAATTATATTATAAATTAGACAATTTAAAATCATATTTTAAATTTGAATTATATAATTTAAAATATATTTTAGATTATATAATTCAAAATCATATTTTAAATTTTAATTTGTATGATCTAAAATGTAATTTTCAATTATATAAATCAGATCTAATAGCCTAAACTATATTCCACAGTCTATAATTCATAATTATATTTTGAATTACTAATTCAGAATTATATAATTTGAAATATAACTTTAGATTAACTATATAATTTTTAATTAATTATATAATTTTATGAAAATGAAAAATTAGTTACTTTCATATTATGAAAAAGGAAAGAAAATACGAAATATTAATAAATTGATTAATAACAAAATTATATGCCAAGATGAAGCCAAATTTTCAAATTGAATTATTTTATTCCCAACAAATATTTTTAAACAAATACAAAAGAAAAAAAGTTTCAAACAGGGAATGAAATTATTTTGATAAACTTCTCTCTATGCATCAATAAAATAAAATTTTCATAAATTAAAACTATCTTATATATAATCTGTCTCTTGCATTGTTTGCTAAAAATTTATTATTACTAAATATAAAAATTAATTTTAACTTTCTAGACCTATTTAATTTTTTTCACAAAATGTATTTAAACCAATCAAATAGAATATGTTCCTCGGCTTAACTTTTGCAGAACTGCTATTTTTCTTTTTCATTATATATTTGGGGTAATAAAATTTATATGTAATAATTTGGGTTAAATAAAACAGATCCCAGAATGCCTTTTCCTTGGTCCTCAACTCAAACATCAACTCACATTTTTGCTTTTAATGTATTGTGTTATATAAATCAAATTTGGTTGTGATATTATGGTACTACATACAGTACACATTATTATGTAATACGATAAAAATATTAACATTATATCTGAATCTGTTTCATGACTATAAATAGTTAACTTCTTTCTTAGAAAGATAACAATAAATAATTGTTTCACTTCTTTTATAATGTCACCAAGATTTTGTAAAGTAAAATTGACCCTTTTTTGTTGGTGATATCATAGCATAGTGTAAGTGGCTCTCATTGTCAAACATCAAAAGGGTTTTGATCAAACATATGTGGCACCCTAATAAAAAAAGAACCTAAATATCAAAAGCACCTCACATGCAAGGAGTGAGAATGGTACCAACTTGTGGTACCCAAATCTATATCTTCACCATGAATGTGACATCCAACAAATCCAAACCAATGCCCCTAAATTAGTCCCATCATCACTTATATCTCATGCACATTTCTACCATTAGTTTTCTTAAATTGAAAATACCATCACTAACATCTCACAACCAAATATTAGCACCCACCATCCATTTTCAAATGGCTTTTGCTTCAACGTTCCATCAAATTTAATTCAAGAGAATCAAGGTTTTGTTTTTTTGCTGCATATACAGTTTCAACTCTCCAATCTGGTGGCTTAGAATTAACAGATGCCAACTTATTTTTCCCTACCAACATATATTTTTATAGCTTTCATTATTATATTAGCACCTTATTTAGAAGCAATTGTCTTTAAACTGTACTTTCCCAAACATCATTTTAAGTTACATGTCATGGTAACCAGCAGTGTTATTCTTAATTTCTTTTCAATAAAACCTATTTATAGACGCTTTTCTAAGCACACTCCAAATTCAAAGTACAGAACCACGTGCTTTTAATTTGGGGCATGCCCTACTTGAAGATTCTCTTCATTGTGCAATCTACAATTGCAAACAAAAAGCAAACATCTTTATGAAAGAAAGAAAAAAAAACTGTTTCTTTTCTAGAGGTATATAGATTTTGAACATGCTGACAAAACAAATTAAATAAACTGATAAATTGAACCGTCAATTATATATATATAATAGAAAACATTTTATCATACAATATTTCTAATTAGATAAATTAAAAATGTATATTACTTTTATGTATTAAATTACAAATTTATAATTAATAATTAAAATTTAATATATAAGTGCTTATAATTTAAATTTCATTATTATTATAATTAAATTTCCAACTTGTGAACCCCTTCAAACGGGTATGCCCCACACAACCTTACATGGGCCTAGTTCAAAACAATCTAATTAACATAAACCCTACTTAACTTGGTTGGACTTGGAAGTTTGAAATGACTCGAGTTAAGACGGATTCGGGTCAACTTAACTCAACCTAGGTTCAGGCTGACTCAAACTTACCTAAGCCTAACCCAACTTAGTCTAATGTGGACTAGTACAACCTGATTCAACCATACCTAAGCTAACTCAAGTTGATTTGGGCCTTGCATCATTTATCTCAACATGCACCACAATTTAACTCTATCCGACATGAACTTCACTTTATTCATCTCGACATGAACTTAGAATGACTTGGCCACACCTAGACCCAACTCAACATAATCCAGTTAAGACCCAACTCAACATAATCCAGTTAAGAACCAACCTAACTTAGATTTGCCTAAAATCAACCCAACTTGGGTCCCACCCACTATGGTTTGACTCGGGCCCCACCTAATATTATCCAATCTAGCCTTACATAATTCATTTGGATGTGGGTCTGCTCCAACTCAGCTTGACATGGACTTGGGTTAACTTGAATCAACCTAAGATCAGGCCAATTTAGTCTAACATTGACCTAGGTCAACTCAAATTTACATGGGCTCAACTTGACTCAACCTAATATGGACCTTGGTCCACTCAACCAGATGTAGACCCGAACTAACTCAACTTGATTTGGGATCTACCTAACTTAGCCTGACTCGGACCACAACTTCACCAACTTGACCTAACCTGGACTCAACCAGATTAGGACTCACCTCGACTTTGCTTAACATGGACTTCAATCAACTCAACTTGACCTATTATTGGGCCAACTCAAGGACAAATTCTTCCTCCACCCCCATACCCTTTTCCTGCACTTTCCATATAATTTTTTAATGACATCCCTACCCTTAGTGAAATGACGTAAATGCCCCTTCTTTAATAAAACAGTTCACCCTTCTCTTCTCCACAACACCGTTCGCGAAAATTACACAGTGCATTTTCTCTTCAATATTCCTTCTCCGGTGCCGTTTTTGAGTGTTTGAAGGGTGATTGAACAGAAGGGGTAACATTCCGACGAGTGTGCAGTGTTTATTGAAGGCAAAGAACGACGGAGAGGTAAGATTTTTGCATTTCGAGGAATTTTTTTAAGTTTCTAAATAGGTTCCCGGATGAGATCATCCGGTTTAGTTTTTTTGAAATTTGAGAACCGGACAGCGACCCGTCCGGTTCGTAAAATGATAACCGGATGTAATGGAGGGGCTGTCATCCGGTGGTATGGTGTGAACCGGATGCCAACCCATCCGATTCTCATAAGTTTTTAAAAACTGCAAACCGGATAGGTAAGAGGGTCTGATTTATGAACTTGTGAATCGGATGAAGACGGTAATCCGGTTTACAAAATTTGCAAACCGGATGATATCAAACCATAAGCCATCCGGTTTGCATGATATTAACTTTTGAAAACCGGATGGGGTGCGTCCGGTTCACAAGTGTTCAAACCGGATGGCACCCCCTCCTCTGAATCCGGTTCTCATATTATAATTGTTTTGTTAACCGGACGGGGATACGTTCAGTTAATGTTTAGAATTTTTTTAAAATTTTTTTCCTTTTTTTTTCTTATGAGTTGTGTTTTGTTATGTTACAGATATGGATAGTCTTTGTCTATATTCAGAGGAAGTAAACAAGGTATCTGGTGAACTTGAAAGTGGAAGACCTATGTCTTGTTGGGATGTGAGAGAAGTGGAAAATATAAAAAGTACAGAACAAATTTAGAGGTTACTATAACTGACACAAGAAAGTGTGACTGTCCGTTTAGATTGCGTGGCAAACCAACAAAAGGTGCTGAAGGTTGGGTTCTCAAAGTCGTATATGGGTTGCATAACCATGAATTGGCTAATACGTTGGTTGGTCACCCTTATGCCGGTAGGTTACGACCCAATGAACACGCTTTAGTTGTGGCTATGACGAAAAGTCGAGTGAAACCAAAGAACATATTACTTACCCTTAAAGAGAAGAATGAAGATAATGTCACAACACTGAAACAGTTGTACAATACCAGATATACATACAAGAGATCAGTTAGAGGATCAAGAACTGAAATGCAACAGTTGATGATGTTGTTGGAGCGTGACAAGTATATTCATTGGCATAGGGTTCACGAGTCCTCCCGAGTTGTAAGTGACGTCTTTTGGACTCATCCTGATTCTTTGAAGTTGTTAAATGCATTTAGCAATGTATTATTGATGGATACCACGTACAAGACAAATAAGTATAGACTTCCACTGCTTGAAGTTGTAGGTGTGACATCCATAGGCTTAACTTTCTCAGCTGCATTTGTTTTGATGGCTACTAAACGCCAAAATAATTTCATTTGGGCTTTGCAAAGATTGAGAGGGTTGTTTTTGAGACAAGATGTGTACCCTACAGTTATTGTTAGTGATAGGGATCTGGCTCTGATGAATGCCATTGAAGTTGTTTTTCCATAAGCTTGTAACTTGTTGTGCAGGTTCCACATAAACAAGAATGTTAAGGCCAAGTGTAAAATGCTTGTTCATCCAAGGGAGGCATGAGATGTTGTCATGAAAGCATGGGCAACTATAGTTGATTGTACTGATTGTGAAGCATTCCCTAAATGTGTTGAAAAATTTGAAAGTGCTTCTTTGGCATGGCCGATATTTTTAGAATATGTGTAAAAGACCTGGATAAAACCTCATAAGGAAAAGTTTGTCAGTGCTTGGACAAATAAGGTCATGCATATGGGCAATACTGCATCAAATAGGTATGTTGTTATATATAATGTATATTTATATGTTAAAGATTGTTTTGTCGATTAAAATAATTTTGTCTGTTATATCTTGCAGGGTTGAACAAGCTCATGGGAATTTGAAGCGTATCTTGCAAACTAACATGGGTGATTTGTGTACATGTTGGGATGCAATCAACAATCTCCTTGTCCTTCAACATAATCAGATTAAGGCATCATTCGATATGAGTCTAAATGTTGCTACCCACTCTTACAACATCCCATTGTACAAAGGTTTATTGGGTCTTGTAAGCAAGTATGCATTGGTACACATTGCAGAGGAGTTCAATAAGGTAAATTTTATTGGCTTTGATAATAAAAAGTGTGGTCGTGTTCTTAGATATACTCATGGCTTACCACGTGCTTGTGAACTTGCAAGATATGATGTTGGTGTTATACCACTAAATGTAGTGCATGTGATGTGGACTAGACTTAGTTTCTCAGACTTATCATCATCTGAATTGTCTATTAAGCAAGAATGGGAGGTGATTTCTAAATGCTTTGATGAGCTTGATATTGGAGGTAAAATCACCATAAAGGGCAAACTGGCTGAAATTGCATACCCTACAATGACATCATTATGTCCCCCATTGGAAAAGGTTAAGACAAAAGGGTCACAAAAGCCTAAACAGAAACAATTAGAGAGGTCAACCAAGCGTGACCCTTCATACTTTGAGCATGTAGAAAAGATTCATTCCATGGAGGATAGTTGTTCTACACAAAAGGCTTTAAGGGTGAAGGTAAAATCTCATTCGCAGTTGCCCTTTAAAGTTTTGCTCGGTCTTGATCAATTTCATCCTATTACTCACCCATACATACTGGACATCATTGATGTTAAACCTGATGGACATTGTGGTTATCGATCAATTGCTGCATTGTTGGGAATGGGAGAAGAGTCATGGCCATTAATCAGAATGGATCTATATAAAGAAATATGTCAATGGCGTGATCAATATACAAACATCTCTGGTAGCCATGAGCGCTTCGATGAACTTAAGAACTCTTTACTTGTTAAGGGGACATTATTTGTAAGTGTTTATGTTTAATTTTTTCATTAACAATTCTAACTGCAATGACATATCACTAACCCTTTAAAGTTTTGTAGGCAGGTGTTGAGAAGTGGATGACTATACCAGATATGGGTTATGTTATTGCAAGTAGATATAATGTTATTCTTGTTTGCTTGTCATTGCAACAAAATGTAACTATTTTTCCATTACGAAGTAAAGCACCTGTTGATGTTAGTCAACATCGGATAATATGCATAGGACATGTTTATGGGAACCATTTTGTACAGGTAATGTTTATAACTTACAAAATTATGCAACCTGTTATGTCATATTGACTAACTTAATTTTCAAATTGATTTACAGGTTAAATTGGTTGATGGTTGTCTACTACCAAATGTAGACATTATTTGGACCATCACAGTTCTTCAAACGCACAATTATGGCTCTCTCATTATATTAGCAGAATGCAACTATTTGTATCTATGTTACAATCAAGTATATCACATGTAAATCTTGGTGATGATTGATTAATATATATGTAAATCTTGGTGATGATTGATTAATATTGTACCAACATACTGCATACATAAATGAAGTACCAACATACTGAATATATAAACCAAGTACCAACATAGTGAATACATAATCCAAGTACGAATATAGTGAATACATAAACATGGTCACAAATACATATGAGGTACACATAAAACCCTAAGAACTAGACGTCCCTCTCCCTCAACCACCTCTGTGTCGGCTACTATATACTTGTCCTTCACGTGAATGTGTGCGAGCCAATTCATAGCCAGCTACTATATCCTCATGTGCATCTCCACAACTAATTGCCCTATGTAATAGGGTGGTTATCTTTCTAAAGATAGTCTGAAAAATTAAACAATAACAATAATAATGTAATCATTTACAATAATGAAATAAAAGTAAAAAATGTCAATGTAATCGAATACCGAGGGTGGCTACTACTGTGACGACGAGGCTGGTAGATTTTCGTCATGACTATGACTATGACTATGGCTACGGCTACGACCACCACGATCTGCTTCGTCATCACATCTAATGACATATGGATGCGACACACGAGTATACCGAGCAATATAGTCCTCCGAGCATGCATGTGGGCCGACACTAAGTATCAATGCAGTGACAACATTATCAGAAAATTGTACCCAGCGTGCATTAACCGTATTAAAAACAACCTTATCTTATAGTGGAGGAGGAGGTGGTATGGTCTGCATATACCCAAACTGTCTCAGAACTCTATCAGGAAGGTGCATCTGAATGGTATGTCCATATTGGAGAAAATCCCGAAAAAATGAAATCGGCTCAAGAGGCTGGAAAACTCTGTGAGAAGTGTATGGACACCAGATGACACCAGAGAGGGTCAATCGATCTAGTTGTTGTCGGACATCAACCAACCTAAAGGGATGTCGACTGACCACGTATCGACAAGCCCGTGGAAGTTCTTCACTATAGCTCGGGTTTACATCTTTATTTTCCATATGTGGGAAGTGCTCGTTTATCCATGCCTGTCAATAATAAATGAAGTTAGAAGTAATAAAACATAATCTTCTAAGTTATTTAGTGGTAATTAAATTCATGTACCTGTAACAGAGTAATGAAAACACCCAATTGTTTGGTCCCAGCTAGAGAAGCATCTCCTAGCTTATCATACATGTGTGCCAAAGCAGTTGCTCCCCAGGCATAACTACCACAAACCACAAGCTCCCGAAATAGTGCCAAATAAGAAATGGATACAGATGTGGCACTTTTGTCAACAAAAATTGTGCATCCAATAAGATGCAACAAATATGCCCTTGCAACAAACTCCCAGTCTTCATTTTCACAGCATGCCTCATAGTGATCTCTCAACCAACTTAGGAGTACAGCATTGCCCCGACCATCCCGCAAAGCGGCATTAGCAGCACCATCAGGAACACCTAACAGTTCCCACATCACAGAAACAGCTCCATTGTTGTCTAACCTTTCAAAAATGGGAAATTGTCCCATAATAGGTAGGTGGAGTAGGCTTGAGACGTCATCCAATGTGATTGTGATCTCACCAAATGGCATATGAAAGGTATTGGTGTCTCGATGCCACCTCTCAACAAATGCACACATCAGTCCCTTGTCAGCTGCCAAATAACACATGTTACATAGAGGCAATAATCCGCTATTGGCAATCAAAGCAAACACCTCAGCACGAGGAAGACCAAAGTTGTTCACTTTTCTTCCATGGGAGACTAACTTTAGGACTCCACGATCCTAAACAAAATACAACAAATGATATCAAAAAGTTCACATATTAAACACAAACTAAATACAATAACTTATAACATAATCTTACCTCACCCTCGCACAGCCTCAACGCTACATGATGATTATAACTTACCAAAAGGGACATATCAGATGGTTCCCCAGGAAAACCTACCACCTCAGCAGCCTCACCCCCACCAATGCGAGGAGCTACACCACCAATATCAACAGCATCAGCAGCAACAGGAGGTGCACTAGATGAAGCACCTCGATCTCCTCTACGCACTGATGCTATAGGCCTTCTACGCCCTTCAGGTTGTGAAGATGCTCCTCTGGTCCTCGCCATATCTGTCAGTGCACAAAGTTACACAATACAAAGTTAAACAAATATTTGGGAAACTGATAACCGGATGAGAAAGCCATCCGGTTCTCATTTGAAAACACAATGACAACCGGATGGACTACACATCCAGTTTACATTATAACGAAATTGTGAACTGGATGAGCACATCCGATTCTCAGATACATAGATCGGAAAAAAATCCAATTCGCCTTCGACAGCCCCCCAAATCCCAAATTAACTATTCTAATCATCAATATCACTTACTAATTACTAATAAACATCACAAATTGATTACCTTATGCTTATTTGAAGGCTGAATCGAAGATTTTGACAAAGAGGACGTGACTGAACCAGATGCTTGGATTATAATCGGATGAGATTCGAGTGAACCGGATGGAGGAAGACTTCGTCCGCGGCACACCGGAGAGCTTGGACGAACGACGGAGAGGTTGGACGAACGACAGAGAGGTTGGACGAACGACAGAGAGGTTGGACGAACCACAGTGGTCACTGGCGGTGCAATTCGTGAGAGTTAGGTTTAGGGTTTGAGAAATGAGAGAGTGGGCACGCATATAGGGGTGAAGGGGGTGGAGGCTACTTATGACTTTGCACACATTTAACTGAAGGGTATAATCGACACTTCCACTTTGGTATGGGGGTGTAGGAAAAGGGTATGGGGGTGGAGGAAGAATTTGTCCAACTCAAGTCGCTGTGAACCCAAGCCAACTCAAGCTAACCATGGTCCTACCCAAATAAATGCAATGTTGATCAGGACCCACTCAACTTGATGTGCACTAGTGTTGACTAAGCCCAACATAGTCTTACCTGACTCAACCTAGTTTAGGCATAGGCCACATTAACTTGGCCTAATTTGGATTGATGTTGTCTCTACTTGATTTGGCCCTACCTCATCTTGGCCTAACATGGACCAAAGATGACTTAGCTTGAATTGGGCTTGGTCAATTTGTACTGAAGTTGTCCTATGCCAATTCTGCCTTAAGTGGACCTGAGATGACTTAACCTAACTTGGACCAAGCTTACTCACCCCAACATGGACCTGATTTAACCTCTCTTAGCTCAAGTTGACCCCTATCAACTTGGTCCAACTCAGGTTCAACATGACTTAGCCTAATATGGCTCGACCTTGATCAGTCTGACGTGGGTTCCATTTAACTTGAATTGGCTTGAACCTAACTCAACTTAACCTTTCCTACCTCACATCGACCTAACTCATGGGCCTAACCAGACCAGCTTGACATGGTTTTAGTTTATCTACCTTTACTTGATTTCGACATGGCCAAGATCGACTAAAATCTGGCTCAATCCAGCTTAACATTGGTTTGACCTAACTTAAGACAGGACATGAACCATCCCAATCTAACTTGGACCTGGTTAGACCCAACCTATAGTCTAGCCTAACTTGATATTTAACATAATTAACTCAATTCAATCATATTTTACCTACACTCAATAGGTTGAGTATTTCATAACTTCAATTGACACTTTAATCTAAATCCAACTAAATGAATTGAACCTAAAATCCAAAAATATAAATTTGAATTTAAGATAAATTTTATTAAAATAAAATTTAAATAATATGAATTTAGATTTGAAAATTAAAAAAAAAATGATTGGCATTCCAACTTATATAATTTGATTGATACGTCTTTAGCTAAAAAAAATTCCTTCTCTTCATTTCACTGAAATGTTTTTTTTTGTTAATGAATAATGATAAAAAATTCTAAAATTTATTAATAACGAATGTATGTTTAGTTGATTGTTGATTTTTTTAAAAAAAATTAATAAAATTAACTGGATTAATTATTTTTATTAATATAGAGTAAGTAGATTAAGGCTTTGTTTGGATTTTAAGATGGATTTGTGGGAGTGAATTTGAATGGATTTGAGATCAAAGTATGTGAAAAGTTGAGTTGTTTGGATTAAGATAAAAATGGTGAGAAAAGAAGAGGAAGTTTATAAAAATTTGTGAGTGATGTGATGATAAAATTGTAAAATTGATAAATTATAATTTTATTATTATTATTTTCTAAATTTATTATTTTTATTTTTATTTTTATTAATACTTTATCATTATTTTATAATTTTAAATATATTATATCATATAATTAATTATATTTATTTTATAATAATAAAAATATATAAATAAATTAATAATAAGATTTGATTATATAGAACATTATTTTAATAAACTTTGAAGAATTTCTCGGAACATCTTCGCAAAGTTGCTAAAAAAAAATAATCATTTTATTTCTGTCTCAATTTGTGTTTTTATACATTATTTTATTTCTTAATTTTTGAATTTTTTTCGTTATTCTTTATTGTATAACAATCGCTATATATCCATCGTTCAAATCAAACACACTCTAAAGAAATATTTGTTGTATCATATTGATTGTTTAAACTAAACACGTTTTAAAGGAGTATTTTTAACTATCATGATTATGAGTTATGATTGAAATTTCAGATATGTTTTTTAACAGTAATTGGAGAGTACTAATATTAATTTAGTTTTTTTTATAATGGTGTTAAAGTTTTTTCATTCAAACGAGAATATTTTTTGTTTTTTTCTGAGTTATTTATTACATTTTAAAAAATTTCTTATTTCAATGTAAATTTTATGTTCCTTTTCTTTTTTTTATCATAAACATTTTTTTCAATATTAAGTAAATTAAAAAGATAGTTGAAAAAAATTATTATATTCAAGTTTAAAAATAACATATAAAAAATAACAAAAAAATTGCGAAAAAATCGACCATTAAAAATAAAGGAAGGAAGTTCATCTCAACTTGCTTTCTTAGGTTTTGAGCATCATTATTTTCAAGGGCTTGTTTGGTCCGTAAGTTACGTACCCTAAATGGTGTTGGTGTTGTTTTGGGCAGTGGTTACAAACCATGTCCAAACCATGTTCTAAGGCCCCTGTATAAGGCGTAACATGTACTCCATTAGACTTTACTTCTAATAGTTACAATTGGTCCACACTATCATTCTTTATTAAATACACACCAAAAATGATAAAATGTGAAATGCATAAATTCGTTTAAATTCAACTTAAAATAGATTAAATTCATGCTATAGGTATTTAATGTTTTAAAATTTATTTATTTTATCTCTTCCTCCCTTTCTTTATAAATATTTCCTTTAAAATTATTTTGAAAAAAATAAAACAATACATTCAATTTTCTTAACTTTAATAAAGTATTTATAATATTTTCTACTTTACACGCTTTTCATTTTTACATTATATACATCAAATATTTTCTTTTGTCATACTACAAGTTTTTTTCTACTCTGTAGAGATTTCTTATGCAATACAAAATATATGACTCTTGGATATCATAAGATATATATATATAGGCACAACAACCAAGAAGACCCTTTAGTTTTGTTCTTTAAATGCTAATGCTTAGATGGAGCAATTTCTTGCTTAGCAAGACTGTGTTCTTGGATTCTTTACCTGTTGCTTGAACTTGCATTCTTCAATGCAAATTACAACTCATGCTAATTAAGAGACTTTTGTGATTGTTCACTTGTTAGTTAACAAGTCTTAAATGTAATTAAAGCATGGTCGTGTTAATTTGATAAGCTGTGGCTTAATTGTGGTTCCAGCTGGATTTATTATCACCTAGAGAAGAAAAAAAGTTGTTGGTTTTTAATCCATTCATTGAAAAATATTTGTAAGTATCATTATTTTTGTATAGTGTAAGAACTGGTAGTAGATCACATCGAGTTCATTCTAAATACTGATGAATTAGTTTAGTGTTTATTTAATTTATTCACAGCTCTTTGACCAAAATAAAAAAACTCCTTTAATTTTTTCCTAAAAAGTAGAAAGTATATATCATTTTTATTTTAAAAAATTATGAATTTTGGTATATTTTATAAAAATAAATTCTAAGTGAACTAAATATGATAAAATCTCTTTAGAAAAAATAAAATAACATCTATTTATATATTATAATTTAATTATATTCATGGGATATTTAATACATTATCTCAATAGTAGTGTAGATAGTCCAAATATGACGGATAATAAAATACGTGATAAGTCTAATAATCTTTAGAAGAATAAATTATTATACCAATTATTAAATTAAATGCTTATCTTTATTTCTGAATAATAGTATTTTAAACCTAATTACTATAAAATATTTTATTTTTACGTGTATTTTGAATATTAAAACTTTGAAAATGTATTATTTTAATTTGTCATACTATTAAATTACAATGTTCTATTTTATTAATGATAGTTATGTATAATTCATTATTTTATTTATACTGCTTGAAAATCACAGCTGAATTAATTATTCTTAAATAGGTGTTTTGACCTGTTGAATCATGGTGAGTTTTTTTTTTTTCCCTATTAGATGAAAGTTGCAGGAAGAAGTTGGGTTACAGTGAAATGGAATCTTGCAGCATAACCACTGAAAATTAGGGTAGATCTCATGATGGCACCAAATTTCTCAAACACTATGCAACACCAGAATGAAATGTACATATTAACTAAATGAAAGGGACATAATTTTTATAATCAAATGTATTTTTAGTTCATCAATATAAATTTATTTCATATTTTATAAAGGCTTTTTTCCTATTCTTGTATACTTTTTAATATTAATTCTTAAAATGGATAGAAACAAATTTATTTACTAAAATGAACAGATATAGGCATAATTATTAAAAAATAATTAATGCAATTAAAAAATAATTTTAATATCTGTTTTAAATAAAATTAAAGGTTTCATTTTTGCGACTAATAATTATAAGTTAAATATATTTGGAATGTACTTTGATTTTTTGATATCGAACCAATATTTTATAACCCATTTTTTTCAAATTAATTATTTATTTTTTGACACCATTTAAAATGGAATTTTAAAATTACAAAATTTAGAAAATTACTTTTAAATTTAAAAGAATTTTAAAAAAATATTCTAAATTTAATAGATGGAAACATATTAAATCCTTTTTTATAATATTTAGTTTTGATTATTTGAAAACTTATTTGTTATATAATAATAAACCTCATATCTTAAAAAAAATATTTATAAATTATTTACTTACAATGTTCTGAATTCTACAATGGATTAGATTCACAAATATCTAACCATTTTTTATTGAGTTAAAGTGAAATATCTTCAAAACTTCCCCACCTCACTTGGATCCCTGTCTCTGATTTCTATTTATTGATTAAATACTTTATTTAGGTTATCAAACAGAAAAGTTTTCCATGAAATAAAATTTGTACCTTGGCTTCTAAGCATGTCACGTGATTCACCCTATATATCAAATGAATCTTTTTTTTTTTCCTTTGATACAATAACTCAGAAACACTACACTATCATGCTGGTTCTTCAGCTTTGGAAGGTTCATCTTGGAGGTGGCTCCACCAAGATCTCCGACAAAGAAAATCACGTGGTAGTGCAATCAGTACGGACATGGGTTGTCTAGACTTGATTTGAGAATAATGTAAAATTCCATTTTTTTTCCCAATTGGCATCATTTCAAAGAATATTCTCAATAATTAATATTTTATAACTTAGGATATAATTGAAATTTATATTTTAAATATTTAAATAAAATTGACAACAAATATGTAATAAGACCAACTTATTGGCTCCAAACCTCATGGTAGGGATTCCTTTCAAATTTCAACATGTCAATTTGCGTCAATTTCTCAAGAACAATGATGTAATTATTGATTAAGAAGAGTCTTACAAGGTACCGCTACAAGAAGCAATGCCAAGATTCAAGAAAGGAAAATAAAAGTAAAAACCTTAAGAGACACTTTAAGGGGAGTGCTTATGGGAAAACGAATAAATGAATTAGAGGAATTCAAGAAAGCTGGTGTAAAAATTGGGCTTTTGCGCATGAAACCCTAAGATTAGAGTACAAGTCCCACATACGTATTAAGGGGATGGAAACTCTCAACCTAATCCCTTTATAAACACGTCTAAGTAAATTTTAAACACAACTTGGTATAATAATACAAAGTGAGTGGCATCTTTTTTAGGAGAATGTGAATTTTCCTCTAAGAGAACTTTCTCTATTGATTATGAGGATCAAACACTCCCCTTACTTTTTCTCTATTAGTTATGAGAATTAAATGGTGACTCTCCTTACTTATTTTTGATGGTGTTTTGTTAGCTTATTTTTTATAATACTTGAAGTCTCCAAATTCCTAAGCTTTTTGGGAAGAAAAGTTTAAAAGCCTCTAAAGGAGAAAAGTTGAAACTTGTGAAAAATATATCACGTGTACAATAAGAATAAGAGATAATTGAATTTTGTATCAACTTTTTTTTGCAACTTTCACAAAGATACACTTGATGAATTAATGACAAACACGTTTTTTAATGGGACAGACAATCTATCACAAAACGTCTACAAAAATTTTGTATTTTAAAGCTCTCATTTTTTTTTGTCTCTGCAAATTTAATAACATGTAATTAAGTAAGTTTAAGGAGAAGAAGAATTTATATTATATATTTTTATATTGGTTTATGTGTAAACTCACATTATGTCTAATTCTTGATTAATTTGATCAAGTTTCACTAAATAGATTACTGCAAAGTTATAAGCAAATAATGTTGGACCTCAACTACTTCTGGTTAAAACAACTCAAGTTATTTGGACATGAAATGACTCTTGGCTAAAAATCCAAGTGCAATTTGGACATGTAGCCATTCCTAACTACAAACCCAGGTACTATTTGGAACATAACCACTCTTGGTTAAAATCTCAAGTATTGTTGGGAACAACAACCATTCCCGGTTAAACAACCTAAAGTATTCTTTGAAGACAACCACTCCTGACTAAGACTTTAGTATTATTTGGAAAGCAGCCACTTTTGACTAAGGGTTTACAAAGAATGAGAGCACTATAAAAGATCAAGGGGTTTTGCTCACTAGATAAGGAAACACATCTTTTGATGAATATAGGATTTGGAAACTCTACTAGTTTGCTAAACGAACACGAGCAATGTTCTTTTGAAGTTTGGAGCACAAAAAGCTTTGAGCAACAAAATTAGCAAAGTTTTGACACCTTTTGATTGCTTTGTCATCTTTCTTCCACTTCAAACATTTTTTACATGTGAATTTGATAAAAGATCATTGTATATACTTTTCTACTAGTTGAGAAACTTTACTTGAAATCTCCATCTTCAAGCATTCATATGTTCATACATGAAAATATAGATACATTAAATGCACTTCATGCAACATTAAATATTTAAGCAACATCTTGATAGCTGGCATAACTTATCAGGCCTTAGTCTTTTTTGTCCAGTGAACAAAATACAAAGATTATCCCTTATTGTAAAACCCTTTTAGCCAAGAGTGACTACGTTTCAAAAAATATAGAATTCTTAGCCAAGAGTGGTTGTTGTTCCAAAAAATACTCAAGTTTGTTGTAGGGAGCATCAATTATCACATGGCGTAGGCTAGATGAGCCAAGTTACAATTGAATCATGGCGTTTGAGTTGTTGCTCTCTTAAATAGAAAAAGTTGTGCCCTGACTATCAATTATAGCTTTTGGCCTAGTGGTAACCACTAAATCCAACAATTGGTACATATAAGGTCACACATTCGGTTCTTAGTGCGGAAATTGTTCAACAGGAGATTGTTGCAGGGTACATCTATGTCCCGTGACATAGGTCAAGTGGGCCAAGTCATAATAGAATTACAACGAAATTGTTTAACTCTTAGGTAAAAAGAGTTGTGCCTCTGTTGTAACTTTGTAGCATTATTCTACTTAGTTGAACTTGATTACTTAATCAAGAATTTGATGTAGTCTACATTTACAGAAAACTAATATAAAGATACACAGTATAAATCCTTTTTCTCCTTAAGCTCATTTAAAATATGTTATTATATTTGGCTTGTCAAAAGAATGAGAGTTTTTAAAAGCTAAATTTTTGGAACATCTATTTATAGATAGTTTGTCACACTAAAGACTTGCTCTTATCTACATTCCATCAAGCACTACTTTATGGAAATTTTGAAAAGTTAACCTACTTTTATAGTTGTTATAAAAGCTTAGCCTATAAAGGGTTAAGCGTCTTACAAGGACTAGAGCAAATATCCATATATGACTAGCATGGAAGGACAACTGATAGTTGGAGGAGCATTCCTTACAACGTCTCTTCCCTTTCTAGGAGAAGACTTTCTATACTGGAAAGATAGAATGAAAATGTATGTAAAGTCCACACATTATCAGCTATGAAAAATAAGTTTAGGTACAATAGTAATGTTTAGGATATTCCTTATTGAACATTTTCAAGTCAAAGTAAAAATCATAATAAGTAGTCAAGAAAAAAAAGGATCAAAGAGTACATGAAGAAAAGTATGCAACACATTTTTGAAGCCCAAATTTGAGATGATTTTAAGCCTAATTTGAAGAGATAATTTCATTAAGGACAATGCAAACAAGACAAGCCAAACTTGATAAATGCGACACAATCATGGAAAGTGTGACCCAAGCATGGAGAAGATCTTGATCCTTTATCTAGATCTACAAACTTTTACCCTTTTAATATTGTTTTGCTTTAATTAAGTTTTAAGTACATAATAAATTTGATATTTTTAATTAATTTTCTACTAAAAATTTTCATTATATTGACTGCTTAAATTTGTTTAATATTTGTTTAAACACTATAAGAAAAAAAGCTATTTAGAGACCAATTTTTAGTTATCAAATGAAATGGTTGTTAATTATGACCAAAATAGTCATCAAATTAGATTTTGGTTGTTAAATAACTACAAAATATAAGTAATGGTTGAATTTAGTGACAAATTAAGTCAAGATAATTGGTATCTAACATTAGCAACCAAAGTTTTAGTGACCTATACCATTAGATTCTATAGAGACTAATTTAGAATCTAATGGTATAGGTCACTAAAACTTTAGTAACTAATGTTGGATACCAATTATCTTGACTTAATTGGTCACTAAATTGAATAATTACTTCTATTTTGTAGTTATTTAGCAATCAAAATCTACTTTGATGACTATTTTAGTCACAATTAGCAACTATTTCATTTGGTAGCTAAAAATTGATCTCTAAATACCTTGCTTTTGATTTGTTGTTAAAAAGTTGACATGATAGTTACTTTCATCTTCTTATTTTTAAGTCACTCTAACTTGTTCTTTTCCTCATCAATTTCTTCAAACTCATCTAATTCATTCTTTTTCTATTTAGAAGCGATTTGACTATTAGAACAAACTAAAAAAACGAATAGACTATAGTAAGATAAAAAATAAAAAAAGAAATAAGAGTTACAATTTATCCTTAAAAATACTTACACAAAAATTAAAAAAAAATAAGCACTTAAATTTTAATAGAATTAAAAATCCTTAAATTTAGTTCAAGTTATTTTCTATAAATATGATAAAAATAATCTAAATATATGTGACGGATTTATGTTTGTTCATCTATACATTTAATATTAAGAGGATTTGTGTTTTTCTCTTCATCAATGTACATAGACAACCTTATCTAAATATAGAAAAATAAGAATTGCATTTGTCTATATATTATTATATTACTATAATATATTTGTAGTTGTGAAAGTATTATTTTTTATTTTTACAAATAGAAGAGCATTCCTTTTATGTGAACATGTTAATAAGCGTCGGCAGCATATTCTAAGGTGAAGTTGAAAAAATGTCATTCAAGTGGGCCATGCAGTTTCAGTAATTTGCCAAACACCATGGTGCCAAATGAAGAAATTTTGACGAAAAGCATCTAAAAATTGTGTTTCAACGTTTTCCCACATTTCTCTTTATATTTCCAGCATCCAATTTCATGTCTTTGTTTTGGTGCATTTAAGTGTTATTTGATCCTATATTTTGAACGTGTTAAATAGTGATCAGTTTGAAAATTATTTTTAGAAATATATGTAACATTGAGTTTGTGTGATAGCACTTGTTTGAGTGATTTTTTTCCTTGTTCTTGTCCTGTTTATCATTCTAGTTTATGTTCTATACTTTGTTCTTGTGATAGCACTTGTTTGAATGATCCTATACTTTGTTTGTGACATTCAATTCTTAATTCCTTGTGATTCTCATGTTGTTTTGTATAATTCAATCCATTCTCAACATCTTGAATTTCATTTGTTGTTAGAACCATGGATTGGAGCTTTTAATATTTTCTAAATGCACTAAAAGAAGTGATAATTTATCTTAATTGTTTGATATTTTTATTTGTTTCATATGAAGTTACATCTCTAAATACATACTTAATCTTTATCATAAAGAGAAAAGGATGAAAAATATTAGAGTGGACGTTGTGTTTGAAAATTGTAGTTACATGTAAAATTGAATAACTTACCTGTTTACTTATTTTTCTCAATATTTTTATCTTTTTAATATTTTATTATATTTAATTAAATTTTAAGTACATAACAAATTTCAATATTTCTAATTAATTTTCTATTTCAAATTTTTATTCTATTGAAGGTCTATTTTTTATTTTTTTTAAGTATTCTGTTATTTGATTTTGTTATTAGTGACATATTTTTTTATTTATTTTTTATTAGTATTATGTTATTTGATTTTGAAGAAATTATTATTTTTTATAATAAAAAGTACTTCAAGTAGAGAGAGTAATTTAATCAACTCATAAATTTAGAAAATTCTATTTTTTTTTTCAAAATCAGACATTAATCTAATATTAATTTTTTCTCCACGTTTATTTATTTGATTTTTTATATGAAATTGAAAGAAAGTTTAATTACAACTTTTTTTGAATTGTACTTTATATATCTTGATGTATTATTTTTAATAACTTTCTCCTAACTTAAATTATATTAAGAATCATTATTTTTTTATTGTCTTAACTCAAAGTGAGGTAGTCAAACAAAGCTTAAAGATTTGAGGATAAAAAGATATTTTCTTTTAAAGCTTAAAAGAGTGCACAAAGATTTTATTTTTAACAAACATAGTTGGCTATTTGACTTAAACTAAAATGAAAATAAAAAATACCTTGATCATATATAAACATGTAGGTGAATAATTAGTACAGAAACTCAACCAAAGTCAATTGAGTCAAAAGTAATAAATGTTACTTATATTAAACTTTAAAGCTCAAAATCTCACATCTATACACTTTTGATATAAAAAGTGTATACAAAATATATACCACAATTATGACTTCTAATAACAAAATGCAAAAGAAACCATAAAACTTAAATAGACAAAAGCAACATAATCAATTCACATATTTTAAGAAAGAACAACACACACAAATTTCTCATCAGTAATATGTAAAACTCATTCCAAGTCATAAACCAATGCATCATAAACTTTTACCTAGCTGAGTTACACGATTTATTCACAAAGCAGAAATAAAATAGAAAATAAAATAACAATGAAAATTAAAACAAATAAAAACAAAAAATGAAGTTTGATAAAAACAAAAAAAAAATTATTTGCAAACAACCAAAAATATGATCCTCCTCCTCAGCATCGTTTCTATCATAAGTATCTACAAATTCACTCCCCTCTACAAAATGGACGTGGCCCCAGGCCAAGCAACATAAGCCATAAAGTCCTCAAGTGAGGGTACATGAAAAGTTAATGGAAAGTAGGAAATGGCGTCAAGTGTCATATCAGTATTTGAAATATCATTTTGAAAATCTGATACACCGTCGGGCACCATCTATATGTTGTCGGGTGCCACCTAAAAATACTTTTAGGCTGAATTTAAGAGGGAGTGAATTGAACTTTACAAAATTTTTGAATTTAGAAAGCAAAGAAAACATTTTAAGCCAAATGAAAGTTTCTAAAAATCTCGAAGATCAGTTACTCGAGGTGCAACACAAAAAATCAATCAATTTCAATGCGAATAAATCGATTTAAAAGTTGACAGATTTGAGAAAATCAGATTTTTCAAATACAGTGATCTTGAACAGGCAATGCAAAACCAACACACAGTTATAAAATTAAGTTGTCTCATTCCAATGAAAAAGAAGACTTCATACAATATTCAATTAAGGAAATAAGACAATGCAAATAACAATTCAATCATTCACATAGAAGGCAATGAACAATTCAGTAGTTAGACTATTTAATGGTTTTACTGAATGCACAATTTTGATTGTAGTAAACAATTGAAATGAAAAAACCATAACCCAATAGGCCGAGACACCAGATTCAACCACGAAATCAAAGTTAAGATAAATTCAATTAAAGCTACTAGAGATTCACTTTCCAATTATGCAGAGAAACACTCAGAATATATTGCAGATCAAACCTGTATTAAGGTAAACCAGAATTGAATTTAGCACTTCAATTAAAAAAATTTCCCAATTTTAAGAATCTTTATAGAAGCAATTTAATCAATCAATAAATTGTTTTTTGTTCAAACACAGAATGATAGAACCTTAAAGAAGTGAATTTAGGTGTGTTGAATGAATGAATGACACTGAACAAAATCTCTAATGTAGAGAGAAGACTTAGAGAAAAACACACAGAGCAATTATACTAGTTCACAATTCCTCAAGGGCTACATCCAGTCTTTCTTGCAACCCTAGCAAGAAAAATTTCATTATCAAACACTCAATTGTACACACCTACAATCAAGAACACCTCTTGCACTCTACAAGATCAAAAACACCACTGAACACTTAAGTTAGCACCCTACAACAACAAATATTCATATCACAACAATGTTAAACCATATAGCATCACCAATATCTAATTTGAATCAAAGACTACAATTATACAAATCAATATGCAACATTTGAATCACACAGGTTCAAGAATTGAGTTGCAGAAACTTCCTAATTTTCAGTGAAGAAGAGCCATTACAGAACCTTGAAGAACACCAATGGCACGATAAAGATTCAAGTCATTTAATCTCTTCAAGAACAATTCTTTGATATTTGGAAAACCAAACAACTCTGTTTTTCTCACTCAATATTCGTGTTGTTCTCTTCTTTGTATTTTGTGTATCTGCACTTAGAAAGTCCTGGTATTTAAAAGAGAAAAATACCTAAACTATTTTTGAAAAACAGTTGAGACAATTTTGGTTCAGTGCACGAATGAATCGATATCACGAAGTGGAATTGATTTATTTTATGTTAAAAACTAAATTTTCAAATGATTTTTCTCAAAAACTTTTGCCAGTTTTATGACTTGGATTTTAAGTATGTTTTAACTGTGCCAAGGATTTTCTTCTCAATTGTGCACATGTTCACCTTCTCCTTCAATCACACTCACTCACACCCACTAAGGCAATGACTAATTCTTCATCCTCAACTTTCATGCTTTGCTTGCTTTTGTCCAATTGCTTGACTTCATCAAATACTGAATCCTATGAGATTCTTAACACCACCACACTTGAGATCAATTGTTCTTCCACGATTTTGATTCTCTTAAGCCATATCTTGCTTAGGAAAATTGAGTGACACCAGTCGTTGAAGAATATTAAAGAATAACGTATTGGGTTAGTGCTTTTTGCCTCCTTATTTGGATGGTACCTTGCATAGACAAAAACACACTAGAGACTAGAACAACAAGTAAGTTCGAATAATATTTATATATATATATATATATATACATATATATATATATATATATATATATATATATATATATATATATATATATATATATATATATATATATATATATA
>Ga0209700_101471_pt1 | contig 48939 bp, 15 predicted proteins | sample SiratroredBW_FD_187528 | JGI IMG/M metagenome (GOLD analysis project Ga0209700, IMG submission 187528) | Root nodule microbial communities of legume samples collected from California, USA - Siratro red BW (SPAdes) (version 2) | ecosystem: Host-associated > Plants > Roots > Nodule | place: USA...
CTCTGTAGCCATAATTCTCTGAATTTTTTCTCTTTTATGAATCTCTTGCTCTTGCTATTTTCTTAAGAAACTGCAGTTTCTTATCAGGCCTCTGTGACGAGGCTCTGATACCAGATGTTGGATCTCAGAATAAATTTGCAAGTTTAAACTGAAAAGCATATATTGAATTGCAAAAGCAAGGCTTTATACAAGCCTGTTACAAGGAAAATAACAGAAACAAGCTCCACGTTTACAGTTCCTAACAACGTGGTGAGTGGGTCTAAGACCAATTCAAACAAACAGATTGCCCTACAAACCAGGACATTATTAACAGAGTAAATAACCAACTAAGCAACAATAAAAAAAAATCCTAACAGTTCTAATACTTCAACATGTACAGCAACCACCTTTATAAAGAATGATTCAACTTAAGAGTAATATAACATTTAAATTAGTAGCACAACACAGTTCATCATTTAAAGAAAATAAAAGCTTTCTAAAATTCAAAGACAAATTATATATATATATATATATATATATATATATATATATATATATATATATATATATATATATATATATATATATATAACATTGGACAAAATTCTAATCTAATAATACATTTTCGTTAATGTTTAGGTTTTGAGAGGGAAATTAAAAATAATGAAAAATGTATAATTATATTTCTTTAATATAATGATTTATATTAAAATGGTTTAAATGTTTTAGTGATATTATTGGAATTTATCATTAAATAAACATAAATGCCATATTGTATTATATTATGTAGGATTGGTGAAGTGGAGTTTAGGTCATGTTGGTCTAGATATAACATCTTCTAATATCACGGTAAAAAATAATCGATTTCATAAAAAAAAAAAAAGCCAAGAATTACATAATTATAAATTTTGTAAAATTTTTTTATAGGTGGGACTTGGAAGGTGATTCATCCTAGATATAAAAAGTGATTGTTCATTCAATAGTACATTGTTTAAAAGTGGGCCAGTGTGGTGTCAATAACAGATATTCCTAGAACTCAAATCAACATGGCTTATGTCATATTTCACTGAACCAACCACTTAGTATGATACAATATGACATTTAAGTCTATTTAATGGTTGAATCTCAATAATATTACTAGAACATTTAAATCATTTTAATATGAATCATGATTGTATTATAAGGAGAATCAATTATCTAAACCAACACATAATTGCACAATATGGAGATGTAAGAGGGGACCATCAAACACCAAATACCACACAAGCTCTATGGCACACACAAGTTATCAAGTTATCAAATTAAATGGATGTAAACACCAAAACACGTGACAATCACCAATTGGAATGTCACATTGGGCCATAGGCCCATTCATTCCATGACCCATCCAAACACTATAAAAGGAAATGTGGTCCCATGGAATCAGGTTCTGTTACTCTACCCCATTTTACCCTGCTTTACTCAGACTCATATTGACTTGAGCGACGGAGTGCATGCAGGACCTCACCCGGAATTATCTATAACCGAAGACTTAAAAGACTACAGGAGCAATCAGGGCAATCAAGATCACTAAACAGACTACAGGAGCAATCAGGACAATCAAGATCACTAAACAGAGGAACCAGAAGATATTGTTGCTTGTTCGGACTAACGGATCTCTTGCAAAAGTAATGATATTAAAGAAATATAATTAATAATAAATAAAATGAATGAAGACTACAAAGAAGGCCTAACACGGAAATGTGGTCCCATGGAATCAGGTTCTGTTACTCTACCCCATTTTACCCTGCTTTACTCAGACTCATATTGACTTGAGCGACGGAGTGCATGCAGGACCTCACCCGAAATTATCTATAACCGAAGACTTAAAAGACTACAGGAGCAATCAGGGCAATCAAGATCACTAAACAGACTACAGGAGCAATCAGGACAATCAAGATCACTAAACAGAGGAACCAGAAGATATTGTTGCTTGTTCGGACTAACGGATCTCTTGTAAAAGTAATGATATTAAAGAAATATAATTAATAATAAATAAAATGAATGAAGACTACAAAGAAGGCCTAACACATGTCATTATATGTGTAAATGTTAGTTTTAAAAGGGACCATATAGAAAGAAAAAGGAAAAGTAGATGCTCTAGCAAAAGAAACCCTAATTTTCTTTACTGATCGAAACATTTGACGGGTTAGGTAAAAAATTTCCTATATCCACAAATTTTTTCATTTTCTGCTACTTCAACACAATACAACAAAGCTCTGACCAACTAGCACATGTTGTTATCAATGTCAATTTCTTCATGATCGTTATCGAGGAAGCAAGAAACACAATGAAACTTGTTTGCACAAGCTTATTTGAAAGTATTTCTAAAAAAGAAAAGGAAATTAATTTTTAAAATTAGATTATTTTTAACTTTTCTGTAAGACTCTTGTATCTAATTTTTTCGTAAAACTCTTGTATCTAAGTTTTTCGTAAAATTCTTGTATCTAATTTTTTCTTAAAATTTTTGTATATAAATTTTTTCATAAAATTCTCGTAACTATTTTTTTTTTTCGTAAAATTCTCATACCTAATTTTTTCGTAAAACTCTCGCTTCTAATCTTTCCATAAAACTCTCGCCTCTAATATTTTCATAAAATTCTCATCTATAATCTTTTCATCGGTAAAAATCTCCTCTCTAATTTTTTCGTCAATATAACTCTTGTATTTAATCTTTTTGTCGGTATAACTCTTGTACTTTGAAATTGTCCAAATCTATCATCTCTAAAATACTCGTAAATACTTATTGATTCATCCTTTTAAGATGATACCATGAGTTTGAATTAAAGCACACTTTCAATTGACTTTTCAATGCAAATTTTTGTTCATAGAATCTAAGTAATCTCTTCAACTCTTGTATAATCATGGTTGATTTCTTCTCATAATTGTCATAGGATCAAACTCTTCAATCAAACTAACAATAATTTTATCAATAATTTATTGAATTTTTATGAGATTTTTCTTTTAAAGTATATATCAAATAACACATCAAACAAAATTCTAAACTAACACATTAGTCAGAGTGTTAAACTCTTTTAGAAAAGATGGTAAAATTTAGATTCATCTTCCTCAGCTTCAAACCATGCTTGTTTTTCCTTATGAAAGATATACTCCCTTATAGTTGTTTGATATGTTGGATTTTATTTTATTCTCTTAAGAAGTGCACTTTAAGTTTAACTCAATCTTACAAAATCGACAGTTTGTAAGGTGACGTTTGCATCCACTTATATATTATTGAAAGACCTAATCTCTAGTTGATGTGCAATCTCCAACACAACTCCCTCACACCAAGACCCATCAACTCATGCATGAGACTATATATTTAAGGGTGGTCCAATAGTGACCCGATAGTCCAAAAAACCCTTGATAGGATAAGCTCTAATAGTATTTTAAGAAGTGAATTTTAAGTCTAACTTAACCTTATAAAACCGGCTTATAAGGTGAGATTTGCACTCACTTATATACTATTGAAAGACTTAATCTTTAGTCGACATTGGATCTCCAACACATTTTATTTTAATGTTGACAAGTTCATCTCACTCTTCAATTCTATGATATAATGGATATATATAAGTTTATTTAAAAGTAAATTTACTTAAAAGGACAATGAAGACGCAGGACATAATAACAAGAAAAATTAAAAAGAAAAATTTAATTAATGTGACATAATAACAAGAACACGAATAGATTTCAAAATTTAATGTCAGCCAATATGAAACATATTTAGAGTTAGTTAAATAGAATCTAACGTGACATAAAACATTTATAATTTTTTAATAATATACAATGTGTAAATTATTATAAATTTTAATGATATATAAAAATATTTTAAAAGTCAACTCTAATAATATTAAATATATTTTAAAAGCAAGATATTAGAATTCTAATAATATTAAATATGTTTTAATTTTTGTAAAAAAAAGTGTGTTAGTGTAAATTAAGTGGATCCTATTAAAGTTTTATTTTAATATAATATATTTTTAATATCTATCTAAGTTAGTCGATACTAACTATATGTTATGAATCCATAGGTCTTCATGATAACAAATATAAATCATAAATTATTTTTAATTCAAAAGCTCATATTTAAAGATGACAAATCTTTTCACTTACAATTTTTTCTTTCACTTTTTATATAAATCTCCTCACACTCATCTCTTTCATTCATTTTCATATGCTTCATCCATATTTATCTCATTCATCCACACTCATTTCCTTCATTAGCAATCATCTTCTTCATTCACACTGATCTCATTCATTCACAATCATATCTTTTATCCACACTCATTTCATTCATCCACACACATCTGCTTCGTCCACACTCTTCTCCTTATTTCATTCATTTAGATCTATTCCCTTCATCTACTACACTTTTTCCTATTTTTTTTATTTTATTTTGTTAAAGATGTTTAAATTATTTTCATTTACATCAGTCAAACTAGTACAAATTAAATTAATATTATCTATTTATAAATAATTTAATTTTTATAACTTTTGAGTCTACCACGTCAATGCTACATTCCTATAATTAATTAATGTTTCAGATATAATGTTTAACTTAACATGGTTTTATTCAATACTAATAACGTTTGTGATCAAGAGTTGATGTAAAGGCTATAACATTCAGTCATAGATATTCGATTTTTTGATTGACGCAAGATGGATGCTACGACTATTTGTCATTTATGATGGTAAGTTCAAACTTTCTTGTAATGTGAATCTTTGCGTATCTTAGTTATCAAATACTTCAAATATTATAATAATGACTAAAATAATTATTTACTAAAAATTTTTAAATATAGCAAAAGTTTCATATTTTCCTTTATCTAAACTTGGGTTTGGATGAGCTGAACTAGTTAAAAACAGGAACGAAGGAAGGAAAATAATGGATTAGTATGGTGGAAAGGAAGAGGGGAAAAAAATAGTGTAAGACACTTCTTTAGATTTCTTTATAAAAATGTGAAAAAAAAGAAGAAGAAAGGCACACTTTATCATATTATAATAAGTACGAAAATAATTGTGTTGTTTCATAGTTCTTTTTAGTTAAAAATAGTATCATAATTAATTAATAAAAGTTTGATTTTATTTTTTTATATTAAATAAATAATACTAATGATGATAAATAAAATAATATATATTAGCATGTTACTATTATTAGATTATTTAGTACGTTAAATAATTAAAAATCATATAACTCTCTAATTCCATGTCATATAAATATTTTGAAAAAATATTCACGATTACCAGAATTCTTTGCTGTCAAGAATCGTGATGTATTCAGGTAAGAGAATACTGTCTCAAGTGCTCCTTTAACAATTATTTAACAAATCTACCAGGATGTTCATCTAAAATTCTAAAAAAAAAAAAAAAAAATCCTTCAGAAAACGAAGATTGATCCGTAATTCGGTATAGAGATGTTGGAATAGGTCTTATTCTTTGATCCTACAATTATTGTATGCTGATATACTTGACAGGAATCGCATTAGCTTTTTGTGCTTGAAACTTCACAAAGCAGTCTATTCAGATTACAACTCACAAAAAGAATGCACTTATGGGTCTCTTCAAAGGCTTATACAATAAACTCCAGTGTTCCAATCAAGGAACAATTTACAGAACCAACAAAAAAAAAAAAAAAAAAAAAAAAAAGGAAAATGATGCAAAAATTTGTCAAGATGGTTTGTTAATTACTAGGTTGTTTTAAACATTATTACAAGAAGGTTTTCTAAATCATTACCATACTAGGTGGCTATTACTTCATTGATTCATCGATAGGTGGCAAACAAGCTGAGAAGGGTAGCGCAAACCAGAGCGAAGAGTCCCTTCTGTGATCTGAAAATAGCGCTGCCCAAAAACCACGCCACGTCAAGCGTGATTAGCCATCCTCGTTGAATCAAAAGCTTGCGACGGTAACCTGCAAACCTCAGCATCACCAACACTGTGACAAATGTCACCATTGTGACTCGGAAAGCCAACACCGCCACTGATGCAATGCCCACAAGCGCCACTATCAAATAGAACCCTTCAATTTTCCGATCACGTAACCCACCGACAAAGCATGAGACCGTGACAGCGACCACCAGCGTTAAGATTATGGAAGTCTTGGTCATGGTTTTGCAGCCTCTGACAAAACACAGAAGCCTAGGTGTTTCCATGAAATATGTCTTCGAGGAAGCGCTGGTGCTTTAATTATTGTATGATTGATGAAGTGTGTTAATTATATAATGAGATGCATGTGGTGCACATGGAGGTAACTGAGGTTTTCTAACATAATAATGGTGTAAAAGGGGATGTGAAAAAAAGTTTTAGACCTAAAGCCTAAAGGACCTCCAATCATGGTCGAATCTATCTGCCATAATTGATCCTTCTTGTGGCCAATATCAGGATTTAAACCGCATTATATGATAGTAGAAATCAGGAATTGATGAATCGTGATGTCCAGAAAAAGAAGGAATATATTAAGAGTTTAATTTTTAGGTACATCAACAATGTTATACTTATAACTAAACAAAAAGTATTATATTTATATATTTATGAACGAATATAATTGGTGAAATGTATTTTTTCCACACAACCTAATTATATAAGTCATTTTAAATTGTTTATATTTAATAGATTTATATTAATCATACTACGTTTTAATATTTTAATTTTTTAATTCAAATTTTAATTTTACAAAAATCTATTAATATGATTCAATTATATTTAGTATTAGTATAAAACTAAATACTCACATCCTACACACACATTTAAAATGGTTTTAAACAAAAATGGTATTTAATCTAATGTATTTATTGTGCTTGAATAAATATTTGATATATTTGATTTTTATAAAAATAATAGTAAAATAAACAACATAATAATACGAGATATTGACTTTACAAATTTAAATAACATGATTGTACACTATCATGATTAATTTATTTTTGCTTTAAAAAGAATCACATACAAAACACATTAACTCTACACATGTAACTTTTAGAAACTAACTTAAGAAAAGAGTATCAAGAGATTTACTCTAAAATAAATTCTAATTGAACATTGCTCAATTACTTACCAATATCTCTAAGATGAATTCTGATCTAAAAATAAATAAATAAATCTTTGAAAAGTTTACAGAAAAGATAGAAAAAAAAAAAGTATTTTAAAAAATAAAATTTGAATAGTTAACTTCTTTTTATTTATAATTATTTTACTCAAATATTAAAATATATTCATATTTCCTCTCGTTTAAAAACTTGATCAATTAAATAACTCTTTACATTCATTATCAAGAAAATTACTCCACCATCATTAGCACCTTCTTAAGTTTAGGCACAATTTGGAAAAGCCCTTCATGTTTCTTTTACTTTTTGCCTTTTGCTTACAGTTTATTAAATCATGATATGTTACCTGATACCAACATTCTTTCAAATAATACCAACTCTTCATTTTTCAAACCTAGTACTATAAAACACATCGTATTACTTCTTAATTAATACTAATATTAACAACAGGGATTACTTACTTAACATAAATAATTAGTTATATATATATATATATACCAACCATACATTAACATTATACTTCAAAAGATTTCTCTCTTCAAAAAAAATTAAAACATAACTAATTACATTTACATATATATATATATAAACAAAGAGTTTTTCAAAAAGCTTTTAAAGCTGCAACTGGTTCATTCAAGAGCATCTTCCAAAGTACCATCTGCAATATTACCTGCTCTTGTGTATAACACGATCATCGATTACAGTAGAAACAAACACACATCACAAACAAGAAAGGGTAAGCTAGTAAGTCAAAATATCTCAAATAATCACAAGTATACCTCATTTAACAAATAGCAGTCAATTGACAATATCTATAATCCAACTCAAGACATCACATAATATAGACAGACTCGGTCTACTTTCGGAAGACTCGTGTATTGAATAGACCTCGAAATCTGCACCTGTCATACTATCTCGATTTGTGTGTCTCATCTCATCACCACTAATCTGATATGAGAGGGTTAATCCATATAACTGTCTTGACCAACCATTTTTCGTGTTGTGCGTTTCAGTCATATAAACCTCCTTCGACTCTCACCACCTAGTAATATTCATCTATTTGATTCCTATTACTAGTAGAGTCAGACAGCACAGATGTTTTCTTTCCTGAAAACACTATGCCTACGCATCACATACAATTCATATCATACATCATCAATTTTCATTCATCTATTCATTCACTTTCCATTTCAATCACAACAATCTCAATAAAACTTCACTACTTTATATAATTGTACAATATCATATATGATTTCTCAATTAATCATGCACAGAGACATATCCACATGTCATACTTATCAAAAGTCTTATCACTAGTCATATTCGATCTATCAAACAACAATCAAAAGTTATCACATGGTACTTTCTAACATCATTATTCAAATTAGGTCAATTGATCCCACCAAATCAATATAAACAATCAAACTCATTCAGTGGTCAAAGACCAGTCAGACCTGCAAGAAAGACTTGAGCACTGACAATCATATATTCAATATTTTAAAGTTCTATTTGAAAGTAACTAATTAGTATAAAAACAAGTTACTAGTTTCTCTTATTTGATGAAGATTTTTACAACAGTTTCTTCAATACCCGACAGAGATACTAATCCCAAAATCTAGAGATCTAGAACAAGTTATCATAATAAAATTAAATTTCAGTATAATCTTAATTAAATTGAGAGAAATATTTTTCTTGACTGTCCCTACTAAGATTGATGACAAAAACCTAAGAAAAAATAGAGATCAAGAAATTTTTAGAATAAATATAAACTTACTCTATTTAAGATTCTAATATTACTTAACTTCCCAACTACTATGAAGTGTAATTAGATTTTAAAATAAATGAGAAGAAGAGAGAACTGGTTGAGGGGGAGAGAGAAAAGAAAAAAAAAGGAAAAAATGGTGATGGAGGGAACTTGTGTCTCTGATTTTCTTTCTTTAAATTACCGTACCTTACACTAAAAGCGAAATTATATCATATTTACTCTATAAAAGTACATTTTATACCAATATATTTACTGCGTGATAATATGATAGGATATAATGGATATAGACAACATTAAAAAGAAAATATTGGAGCGAGATACTTGTTTAACAGATTTTAGAAATCGTGATAGAGTTAATATATTTTAAAAATTAAATGTATAAAAATATAATATAAAAAATGATCATATAAAACGATTATAATATTTAAATATACAATCAGGTTAATATACGTCATCAACTTCTATAAACAGCTACATGGTAATCAAGAGAGTAGGTTTCCGCAACAGTAGATAAAATTTAATTTTTGGATTTTCGTGTATGATTTACACTTTAAATATAATACAAATTCAGTATATATAATTACTTTTATAATCAATAAGATAATTAGTATAGTCGGTTATAGAAAGCAAATTTGAATTTTAATGTATTAGTCATTAAATCAACAGTTGAGACATTTTTAACAACAGTAAACTGAAGTATTTAAAATTAATGTATTAAATCAATTAAATATATTAAAAATATTGTTTATTGATATATTTATTTGTGTAATCAAAATCACATTAATTTATTAAAAAAATTAATAATAAAATAGTACTCATTAAATATATTATTGACTATTTTTAATCAATCAGTGATTTCATATTAAAATTATATACTATTCAAACATTTAAACTAAAAAGTTTTTGGACATTAGATTATTACTGAAATTTTAAGTTAAATAATTTAGTTTGTTATTTGTATAATCAATTTGTCTTTTTTCTAAAAGGTGAAAATAAGATGTATTCCAAAGTTGATAGTTTTAGAACTTAAATTGCCATGGGGTTAATAATATTTTAAAATATTATAAGAATAAATAAATTATTATGAAAAATATAAAAAATAATCAAATTTATTAATTTATATATTAACAAATATAATTTCACAATTTATATATTAACAAATATAATTTCACAATTCAGTCATCCTATCTTGGAATGACCAATTTATATTAATAAAGTTGATACATTAGACAAATGGCACGGTTTTCATATTTGATAAACGATTTTCTTTATTACAATTTTAAGTTTAGAATGGCAAATGCTGACTCATATTTTGAAAATAATAATAACAATAATAATAATAATAATAATAATAATAATAATAATGAAATAGCAGTAAATTATTTTTATTACAACAATACTAATGCATTCCATTATGCATATTTTAAGTTAAATATATAATATAAAAGTATTATTACATATATTACCAAAAAAATATAATTAATTATGAAGGTAACAAAAAATGAGCTTTTATAAACGGTCATCAAAATCAATATACCTTAAATATAATGTAAAAGAATTCTTTTATATATACGTGTTTAATTAGAATATAAAATTAATATTTTTTTTTATATTGTAACGAGCTAGGTGTCGATACTCAAATAGAATCAACATAAATATATGTTTGTGTGGGAGAACAGAAAATATTAGTTTAATTAGTTTCGTTTATTAATATGAATCATCAATAAATAATGTAAACTAAAGAATGAAGCGTGAGGTATTTCAATTATCAACAACTGAATTTCTTATTTTATTAATACATGATTTAGATTGTTTTCTACTCTCATATGTTATTAGATTTGATAAACTTTTATATATTTTTCCTGTCTCTAAGTCAACCTCTAATTAAATACTGAAAGATCAATAAAACGGTATTGGCAATTAATTATTAATAAATAAAAAAGTGCAACAAGAAGAAGGAGAACGAAAAAATAAATATATAGGAATATATCTTAATATTATTATTTTTTAAAATTTTCAAATATTATTTGCTCTTACTAAATAGAATATTCTAAATCTTTTGAATGTAAATAACTATTTAAATGAACTTGTCTGATGTATGTGTGACTTATTTAATCGATTTATTTGATAGTACATGTGATATAATAATATTACAATCATAAAAAATGTCTTAATAAATGATTAAGTCAAATTTTAGGGAGTTTATAATAAATTGTTTTGTTTATGGGTCAAACATATTAAATATTAACCACAAAATTAAGTTGGGAGAGTTATTTTTGACTATATGATGATAAATTTTGTGAAAAAATAAATAAATTTGCAATAAATACAAATGATTAAATATTTATGGAGATTTGTTTTTAAAGTGTGTTATTCTTAAAAACTTCATCACAAGCATAAACATAAATAATAACATTTGTGATGCCTATAATATTTTACTAAATTATGTATCATAAAATAAAATGTATAAACAAAATAAATAACGACTTTTATGATAGTAACCACCTATGTCACAAAAATGATTTGTCATTTAAGGGAGTTAATTTTCACTTTGAGCAACCTAAAATGTAGTGTCGGTTATTGTTATAATACATATATGACACTTTGTGTCTTTTAAGTTTAGTGTCATATCTATTCCTTTAAGGGGTATTGCTTAAATGGTAAGAAGAAAACTTTAAATGATAAAAGAATAAACTTAAAGTTTTTTTAAGTCTTTCAATTTAAGTGTTCACACTTAAATAATAATATGTACGCACTTAAGTGTGTTGGATCAAATGTTTACCACTATACTAAAAGTTATGGTGCAATTCTTTCATATCGTAACAACTTATGATTTCATTATGACTTACCTTATGAACAATTGATCTCACCTGCAACAACTCATCCTTCAACAATTGTCTTATTGGGAATCTAAGTTATAACTTTAGTGTTGATGTCAATTGTTGGATTAAGTGTTTAAGCAAGTTATAGTTAATAGTAAGGGTGCAACTCTTTCTACTTAAGAATATAACACTACTATGATTCGATTGTAACTTGACTCACCTGACCTACACCATTAGACAATTAATGTCACCTGCAACAAATAGAACACATGTAAATTGATGAATTTCACATTTTTAAATAATCACCTAAATCAACATTTTGTATATGCTTAAATGATAACACTTAAAATTTTCTCACTTTGAACGTTCACGCTTAAGCATATACTCATAAATGCTTAATCGAATACATGAAAGCTGATAAAGTTCATATTGAGAAGTGATCCTTAGTAGACGCTTCAACAATGACAAACAATAAATTTGAAATTTTCAAAATGCTTCACTTTGAGCATTCACTCTTAAGTGAATATAAATATGGGCTTAAGTGATTTTATGCAATTTGATGGATTTCACATTGTTAACTATTCACTTAGGCGAAACTATTTAGGCTTTTAAGAGAAATTTTTGTAATTTTAGTGTAAAGTATTAAACTTATACTAAAATAATTATTATAGTTATTTTTCTGAGTCCATTTTATCTAAAGCAAGAGTTAAGATATATGTTGAAAATATTAACTAAAGTATTTTTTAAAATTTTGTAATAAAAAATTTTAGGAAGTGATGTTGGAGTGTAGTTGATTTGAATATGTTACACATGTTGGAAGGTGTTATATAATATTTACAAACCATGAATAAATCACTTTCCTATTTTGTTTCTCCTATTATTGTGTTGCCTTCAGGGTCAGCAGTAAAGTCAGTGCCTTAAGACCCTGTTAATTCAATTGCATGTTGTTCCCCAAAGATTGCTAACCAACCATTATGTAGAACATGAAAATGACCCTAACCATTGTCCATGATGAAAGAAAATTCATGCATTATGTCCATAACCATGTTGATGCCCCTCTGATTTGTTATAACTGCAATTGTCATCTATTGCATTTCTTGTAATGGTTGGCGGAATGTTGTTGGTGTTGGTAGTACTTCTGGTTGAAATTCTTCTACCTCCTTAGCAAGTAGACAATAATATCATATGAAAGATCATGCCAACTATAGATGTAGAATAGGTGTTTCCATGTGAAGGTTTGACTAAAACCACATAAAATTTTCACAAACCAATGACAAAAATTGGAAATCCTAAAAAGTCCATGTAGGACCAGCACAAACTCTTTTATTCAAACAAGAGATGAAGTTGTCAATGTTAATGGAAAGATTGTCCTAATCTACAAAGATGAACTTTTGCAATGTTAGTGACAATATCGAAGGTGTGGAAGGTAAGAGCAATGTTGGCAAGAACAAAGCTCTCTCAAATATGTGAAAATGTATTCAAACGTGGTATTTGAATACACAATTGTATGACACTCTCCTATCATCTATATTCAATCATCTCTCTATTCAGAATAAGGAACTACATAATGATAAAATTAAGACTCAAATTTGATTGGTAAAAATTTTGTATTTTGAATTGAGTTTATCTATAAAATAAAAAATATGAATTAATAAGGGTGTGAGGTGTTAGAGCATGTATAACAAATAAGAAAGAAGGTTTCTTAGATGCTTTAAATAATCTTCGAACTTATACTCCAAGTCTATTAATATGAGACATTAATCTGAATTATGGATGAAGTATTTGAGACAAATACTATCACGTCATCAATAAATAAATAAAATATATAAAAAAAATCATTTTCTTTAAAGAAAAAATTATATCATAAAAGAGAGTTCCCTTATAACAAATTTTCTTTTGGTATAAAATAATATTAAATGAAATTTATATGGCTTTCGGGGTTTTCTTGAAATTCACCTTAAGCTAAAGGGAGTGTCGAAAAGAGAGTGTTTTTTGGAATTAAAAAGGCAGATGACAGGTAGAGAATGCTTTCCAATCTTGAGTTTATTCCGATTAAACTGTATAATTTACTATAGAAAATAGTAAATTCTGTTCAATTTACCAATTGCCTGGAAACAAAACTATTCTTTATAGATAAAAAAAGGAAATGATGTTAACTTCCAGCCTCCATAAGATGCTGTGCAGCAGCATGCAGCATGCAGAAACCAAAGAAAACTGATGGGCTGGGAATAGCCAATCGTCAGCTGATAGTACGTGTGTGTATGTTCTGATCTTCTTCTCACAATAAGCATCAAAGAAAATCCCCAGCCATAGGCTCATAGCTGCTGATTAAGATACGCTTCTTTGGGAGTTCTTGGGGACATAATCATCTCAGTCACATTGTCAGAAACATTCTTCAGCCAAGAGGTGCTTCGCGATAACCACCCATTCTCTCCGTGTTCTTGCAATTCCTGAGTGGTTTTTCTTTCTTCCTCAGCCAATATATCAATCCATCTCTGAGACATGAAGCTCTTTACGGCTTGGACCCCTTGAGCCACAATATCCATAGGTGGCACTTCAAGAGGATTCTGATCCAAGTTTAGCTTGGTCAAGTTATGAAGGCGACCGAAAGAATCAGGAAGTGCATGAATTTGGTTGTTGCTGAGATCCAAGTCCCTGAGGTTGATCAAATCACCAAATGTCTCTGGAAGTTCTCTGAGATCACTGAAGTTACTGCTCAGGTTTAGAACTTGAAGACTAGTCAATTTCCCAATCGCAATAGGAAGCCCTCGCAGCTCGTTAAAGTGAGCATCCAGATAGCGCAAGGATTTCATCTCACAAATTGATGAGGGAAGAGATCGAATCTTGTTCAACTGAATCATAAGCTTCTGTAAATTACGCAACTCAAATCCAATGTTTGTTGGCAAATACGACAGGCTGTTAAAGCTTGCATCTAGCTCCACCAATGAACTGATCATTTAATACAAAGATGGTTCCATCAATCATAGAAAAAGCATTCTTAGTTTCGACCATTGCGCATAAACAAAAAATATTGTTACAAACTCTGAGATATTCTCCAAACTAGACGAAAAATTTTAAAGGTGACAAGATGTATAAATGATATGATTTAAACCACAAATCATGCTAAGACTTTCCTTATTATTCAGGAATTTAAACCAGAAACAGTTGTTCCCTTGATGTGTTGCACGCGTAACAAGTATATCTTTCAAATTTTACAAGGAAATCCAACTAAACCAGAGTTATTAACCAACTTGACACACCGGAAACAAGAGTAAACAGTGTAGACACCGAGAATGTAAAAAACTTCTAGATCGTTCAATCACAAACATATGTATTTGTACAAAAAAAAAAAAATGTCAAATAGTGATCCTTCTTGCGTTACCTGCACTTACTAATGGAATCGGGAAGAGCACAGAGCTTGTTTCCGGACACATTGAGGACCTTCAACCTGTGCAACAAGCCAATAGATTCTGGCAGAGACTCCAAAGCATTGGAAGAGATATTAAGCTCCTCGAGATTTTCCAATCCACATATGGAATCAGGAAGCGCCTATGGTGCAGAAAAAATTGTGGAACATGTAGATATGTGAATAAAGAATTGGAAAGGGAGGTTGTGGGAAAAATCGGGTGCAATTACCGAAAGTTGATTGGTGGAGACGTCGAGAACGACCAATGCAGGAATGTGGCCAAATGCTTCAGGCAGGTACTTGAGGCGCTTGCCGGAGAGATCGATTCGCTCCACCCCTTTTCCGTAGGCCTCCTGCAAAATCCCCTCGACCTGTTCTTTCACTTGGATAACTTCATTATCGTCCTCGTCCTCGTCGTTGTCGTTGTCGGCGCCGTCTTTCTCGTAAATCTTGACCAAGCGCTTCTCGGCGTCCTTGAGGAGCTTCCCGTAGGCGTCGTGCATGTTGTCGAGCTGAATGAGGGACTTCAAAATGCGCTTCTCTTTCTCCGCGGATTCCTTCACGGCCTTCTCCTTCTCCGCGATGTGGGCAGCCCAGCGGGCCTCGTCGATCTCCGGGGGCCTGGGCATGCCCACGATCTCTTCCAGTTGGCGGGACAGGTGGGCTTCGAGGTCCACCAGCTTGGCCTTGGCCTCGTCGACCTCCTCGTGGGTGGGCCGGGGGCCCATGACCTTGAAGACGGATCGGGCCTGGGCGACGTCGGATATGGCGCGGGTCATGGAGGCCAGCATTTCCGGGTTGGCTAGATTGGGCATTTGGCCCACGATGGAGGAAGAGGAAGGATCGGAGGGAGGTGGCTGTTCGAGGTCGACGTGATGGGAGTGGGAAGAGGAGGCGGTGGCGGTGGCGGTGGCGGCGTTGGGGGTTCTGGGGCTGAAGGAAGGAAGACGGGACATGACGTAGGAGAGAATGGGTAAACTTCCTGGGTTGGGATCCATGGTGGCTTCAATGGAAGGGAAGGACCAACTCACAAGCCAAATGTAAATCAATGTGATATGGATTCGCTATATTGATCAATTCCTAGACCTGGGATGGGATTCAGTTAGTTAGTTATTTTCTTTGAATGTGTGGGACAAAATCACTCACTCTCTTTCTTTTCCTCAATTTCATTTACAAGTAAATAGGAAGGTGAGAGATAAAAGGATTGGGTGAAGTAAAATAAAATTAAGGAGAACCTAAATTTAGAGAATTTACCAAAAAATATTGTATCATCTTACTTTCACTTATATTTTTGTTGGAGAGCCCAATGGGCCAATGGCTTTGATTTTTCTCCACAATTTCATTCTTACAGTTGCTATTAAAACCGTAGCTGTCTGTCTATAATTTTTATTTATACCGGTGAAGAAATTAAGCTGCCCAATTCAAATATGGTAAGGGATTTTCTTCTCCCTCTATGAAGGGGTAATATGATTTGGATGTGGATCATGTGGTGTTTATGTTCTGAACACCTAGCAGCTGAATCTACTTATCTTTGTAAAGATTTAGAATGTTCAGATACACACCTTTTCAACATTACTTAATCTTGAACTTTTTGCTAGGTTTGATTATTTTGAAGTAACTGTGAGATATGTGCTAATTAGACTAAAGCAGTCCACAGGCTTCATGAATCTGTACAAGGAACTTGTAAAGAACTTGAAATAATATCCATTAACTAAGGTAGTGACTGATCTTTGCGTATATTTTTTTCTTCCCCTCCAACTCATGATTCTACACTAACATACAATGAACATTAGCCACGGTAGTGACAAGGAATAGGTTGACAACAATGCAGAGGAATGAGAGGGTGAAGAATTTGAACAAGAAACTGATTCAAGAAGCTTTGCATCAATACCCAATTTTCTTGGGTTTGTAAGAATATGCTACAGCCTAATCAAATTTTGTACCGTGTAATTCCACATTTATAACATACTTCTCTATCTTGATTTCCCTTCCATTTATTTATACTTAATTTCTTGTATATAATCAATCAAACATTTATTGATTTATATCTTGGGAGCACTTCATCTCTTTAAATTCCATCAGCTTACTTCTCAAAAACGACTCAAGTTTCATATTTGAGATGAGATAAGCATATTTCTCTAAAATACTCTTAACAAATATGTAGAAATTGTGTACATAAGATAAGAAGAGAATAATGATATTTTCACATGAGTTGAAACAATGGCAATTGATAATACGATAATACTAATGTAATTTGTTTATAATTTTGTTGCGTTGTTTCAAAAGATAAAATTTTTATATTTTCTAATTTACTCAAATTTTAAGTGTTTATGTACAAGTTACTTGTAACTCCAAAATTGGTAGTAAGAGGTGTGAGAATCATCCTAACCAATATGAGTAGATAATTATTTTAGATACACTAATCTTAGTCATAATATAAAACTAATTATGAGATCATTAAATAAGGTGGGCGCAACATAAAAACAGTTCCACAAGTAAAATTGTAAGCACCCTAGGTTTTTTTTTTTCTTACTTCTCAAATCTATTTATACATCTTTCCTTCTTTTCTTCCTTTACACTTTCTCTATTTTGCTATGGTTGTTTATTTTTTATTTTTTCATGAATTCTATGAATGGGACAATGGTGGAGTAAAGAATAATTTTAATTTATTAGAATTTATTTTCAAATAAGTTTCACTCTGTTCCAGAATATCTCCATTTTATTTTCTTTTTCTTGTAAATGTTTTAAAGATTCATAATTTCGACCAATTGAGAAAAATACTATCTCAAATTGTTCAATTTTTTACTAGTATTTTGGTTGTTTGTTTTTGTTTGGTGAAAAGACAACTTATATATAAGAAAAGTTAAGTTGTTCAATAAAAGTGATTGATTTTGGTAGTATTAATAATCATAGGTTATTAAGAATCCGAATTGATGCTATTAAGAGTTATTATAATCTGTTTTTCTAGAATTACTTGTATAATTGTCTATCGTTAATATTGAATATAGTTGAAGATCTTGATTAGTCAAATTCATATTAAATTACTATTTCTAAAGGTGATAGGTGATGCCTTCAAAATAATAAAAAATATTGATTTCTTAAAAGTGAATTAAGTTAAATTTCTTTATTAGTATATTTTTAGTGTTGGATAGTCATAATTTGTTTAAGTTGAAAAACATGAAAGTTTGAGTAAAAAATAGTTTGAGTCAAACATGAAAGTTTGACTTAACATAATTTGTCCTACAAATGAATTTTTGAATTAATTTCATCGAGAAAGTAAAGGAGTAACTTTTGAATTAATTTCACTTAACAGAACTCAATCCAAAAACAATACATAATTTTCTTAATTAAATTTTTTTCACCTAGCAAAATTACTTTAATAAGAGAGAAACATATATTACATGTATGTCTAATTTAAGTTGTATAAATTTCTTTCCTTTAACAATCTCTATTGAATTTAATTTAATCAAGATTTGTTGAAAATTGAAAGTGTTATTTTTTACTTTTATTATGTGCGTAAATTAGAATATATGATATTCTTGGTAAGCAATTAATATAATAATAACTTTTTTTTTAATAAATATAACAAAGTTCCTTGAAAAACATATGAATACAGGTTATTATTTCTTTTTCTAGCAATGACCCATTTTTTATTAAATCACCAAAAAAACTATAAGGAGCCAATTTTCTAAAAATATTATAGATAATACTACTTTTCTCAATAGTGTATTGATAGAAATAACATTATATTATTTCTTGACAACTTCTGAATAATTCTAATATTTTTTTCTCTTTTTAAAAAACAATTAAAGAAAGAAATAAGGATTTGAAATTTTCAATCCTACAACCTTCAAATTATGTTGTCTAGAAAAAATCAAACTAGCAAACATATAAACAATTTTCTAAAACTCTCAACTTCTTTCATTCTGTTATGTATTGAAAATCAATAATCCTTTTATATATATATATATATATATATATATATCACAACAAAATTTTGATATTATTTTGAAATGAATTTTTATATGAAAAAGATAATTAATGATATGTTTATTATTAAAGGGTTTATTGTTAAAGGGTCTAATCCATGGTTTTAATTGATTAAATAGTTAAAATAATTAATATTTGATTAAAAAAAATTATAAATAATTTATTTAATAAAGATATTTTCATAGTTAGATTTCTTAACTTAAGTTAGGAAACTAAAATTTAATTTAGTGGTAAATTAACTAATAATTAAATTATTGTTATTTACTTTTAATGTGATATTTAACATATATTTAGAAATGTTCTTATATCATAATTTTATCTTCTTTTATTGGAATAAAGATAATATCTCATTTATTGAAATAAAATATAATAGAATAGATTATTTAATAATTAAAAATTGTATGATAATCTTTATGTTATATTATCTTTTCTTTATTATAATTTCTCATATTTTTTTATTAGATTTGATTTATAGTTTATTCTTTTGATTATTTTTTTTTATAAAACGTATCTAATATTTTTTTATTAAGTTTTATGATAATTTTTATTATCTTTTATTTCTTTATTTTATATCTTTCTTATATTATAATTTTCTATATCCTCTTAATATTGGATTTGATTCCTATATTAGATTTGATTCATAGTTTATACATTTAATTCTTTTATAAGACGTAATATATATATATATATATATATATATATATATATATATATATATATATTCATCTTATAATTAATATTATTTTAATATTTTTGATGTGTTACAATATTATTTCATAAATCACTAATGATTAGTTAATCCTATTAGAAAAATAGATGTAGGTGCTTTGTACAAATCTTAATTTTTATCTGGGTCCTCCATATAAAAAAAACTGCCATATGTTTTTAGGGTTTAACTTTCCATCCATCATTTTTAGATTCTTCAGCGTCATTTTAATTATCACTATTTTCAAAATCTAAAGGAGTATTTCAAATTTTTCTGCAAAAGTAACTTTGATCATAGCAATTCATAATCATTGAAGCTAGACAGGCTAAAGCAATTTTGGACTTCTGTTAAATTCTTTGTTTATTTGGACGGGTTCTGTATAGCAACTTTTAAAATAATACATAAATTTTTTTTTTAATAAATGAAGTTAATTCGTAATGAAATTTCTTATATAGTTTTCAAAAAATTTAATTATTACTTTATACATAAATTCATTTCTAAAAAACCTATTTTTTACATATATTTTTTAATTTGACAAAACTGGTACGAACATGTCCATGTACCCTAACATCCTTCTGCGCTGCGTTACCGACGCCGATAAAATACAGAATCAGCGAGCAATTCTGGCAGCCGAAACGGTGGGCCGCGGAGTACGGCGGGTTTCGCCGCTCCATTACGAAGGCCTATGGAATACGCAGTTGGCGAGAAATTCCTGCAACCGAACCGGTGAGTCTCAGAACACGGCGGGGAAACACTGGCGTAGGAGTGAGGCGAATCGGGCGGAGTGTGAGAGGCGCTGGACGAAGAAGACGGAGAAGGAGAGGATTTGTTTAGCGGCAAAAGAATGGCTCTGATTTTCAACCGATGAGGTAAGGAAGACGAAGCTCGATCGTATTCCTCAATTATATTCACCAAATCTTCGTCGTTTTTGACGGAAATTAAGGTGTCCAAGTCTCCATTTGGCAATGGACACCGGAGTGTCGCCGGCGAACCGCACAGCTCGCTAATCTTTTTCATCAACTCTACAAAACACTAAAGTATAAGCACACGCGTCTCCAATTATTTTATAGAAATTAAAATTAGTATTATATTGAGAGATTAAAGAAAGACTGTACATAATTATTTAAATTCTCAAAAATGTAATTCACAGTTATTTAAATCTTTAAAACATCAAAATTTAAAAATCTGAAAATATAATTTTAAGTGATAAAATTGAGTTTTCATAAGTAAAATGAGTCTTCATCAAAATTTATTTTATCAACAATTGAAGTCCTTGATGAGATTGAAGATGTGAATTAAGAGTTACTGACCAGAGAATGAAGTGGAAGGATTGAGAGCGAGGACTCTGGTGTGGCCGCCGTAGTATCGGAGGATGCCGTCGGTGCGGCGAGGAAGAATCTTGCCGCCGTAGCTGCAGAGGAACTTAATAGTATTGTTACTGTTGTTATTATTATGAGGGAGTTTAGATCCCATGGCTGAGTGTTACAAGAAAGTTTGGTAATTTGGGTGTGTATGAGCGTTGGTCCCTGAAAACTCTTGTGAGTTTCATCGACATTTATAGGCAGATGCAGGGAATAATCATAACATCGAAAATAGGAAGACCCTACGTTTCCTTTTTTTTTTTTTTTTAGGGGGTATACCCCGCGTTTTCCCTTTTACTTGAAAAAAAGTTAAGGGAGAATATTTGGTGGTGATAATCAAAAATTGATTTTTTTTATTCTATTCAATATTTGATTCAAATATTTAACAAAAACTCATTCAATTCTACTTTATCTTATTTATTTATTTATGAAAACAGAATTTGAATTAATTAGTCTTTTTAATTTAAATTTGAATTTATTTTATAATTTAAATTTTTTTCACTTTAACTATACTACTTTGTTTATAATGTATTGTATCACTTATATTTAAAGTAAATGTCTCCAGTAATAATGAAAATTTTATTTTATTAGACATCAATACATTAATATCAAATTTTAAAATTAAATAACATGTATATAAATATACCATGTTTGAATTTGAATCTTATGCATAAAAAATGATTGATATATTAAAAGCGGTTAATTATGTTTTTAAGAAAAAATCTTTATTTATGGAGTCAGTATATATTTTAAAACGATAAAAAAATTGTTTTGGATGACATTATATCAAATTATGGTTAATTTATTTAGAAAAATATAATTCATGATAAAAGTAGAAGGGGCAAATATTTAAAAACGACCATTCACTTCTTAAAATCCAAGAATCAGATTTAAAAATACCCTGAATATGTTAGGCTTTGTTTTCCCAAATATAATTAATATTAGATCTCTTTATAAACCTTTCATTTGGAAATTCCTTTTACTCAGGTGTCATTTATTTCAAAATACATAATTATATTTTTGGAAATAAGTAGTGTTTATCATTTTAAAATTTAGACCAACTAAAATCCACATTCTGATAAACGAGTTTTTTTAGTGGTCGGTTTTGGAATTTTAGAGCATTTACTAAATAAAATAAATATTGGAAATCTATGGTAAAATATGTAACTGAGTAGCATTCAAGATATTAGGAAATTCTTTAGGGCATGTAGTATTAGTATTATGTCTTTCTAGAGTGTAATATGTTTTGTTTTTTTTTTAGATTGTAATTAAGTCACAATAATTAAATCCTATTATTTTTATTCTTTATATTTTAGTGTTTTGTTTGGTTAATTATATTATTGTAATAAAACATATAACTTATTATTGACCTAGATTGTGATTTAAATCAATATTAACTGTTGGAGCTCGTATTCTTAGTTATAAAAATAAGATATCATTCATCTTTCTTATCTCTTCATCGTCATTAATGGATCAATAGATTTAAAGATAGACTATCAGCACACTTACCTGTCTAGATTTTGAGACTCAGGTATGCAAAGCTTCATACAAAAAGAAGAAACTACAGATATACATAGTTTGAGACCTTTCATGCATGTTTGGTATATATTATTCTCTTAATGAATAGCTACTTGTTTTAAGAAAATTCTCAATTGATAAAAAAATTTATGTTTGCAATAAATGGAACTCAATCCACACTTATTGTTAAATGCAACAATGATAAAGATAATATTATATTTTGATTTCCACTTTCTTTTTACTTATTTTACTCCATTAATTATACTCATAATTGATTTTACTTTTAATTTTGTATTCAAATTTTATTTCCTCTCTTATTTTGACTTTTCACTAGCTCGCGGATGTTTAGCATTTCTTAGTAACTATCTCCTTGAGAGTTCAATTACCTTAAAAGAACAAAGCAATTCCATGTAAAAGAAATTAATTTTGATTTTAATTAAATTAATGCTTAGGGATCATTTGAAAAGGTAAATATGTTATTGTAGGTGTTCTTATAGTTGGGATTAGTTTTTTATACATGTGAAAAAATTATCATTTGATTGGTAAAAGTGAAAATTTGATGTTTAAGTTACGTGTTAGTTGGAATGTTTAAATTTGGTTTTTATTTGAGATGTCAATGTTGATTTTGGGTTGAATTGATAAGTGTTACATGTAAATTTTTTTGCATAATTTACTAAACTAATTGAAGTTTGTCTAATGGATTACAATAAATATGACTATACAATTGTATGAATTTTTCCTAGCAAAATAAAGGCAACATGAAATGGCTTAGTTTCACTGAATAAAAATATTTTATTCAACAAAATTGAGACAACAAAAATATTTGAAAATCCTAGTGAACAGAATTTCCAAAAAGGAAAAATTTAATTTAGTTATTTAATCTTAATATTTAAAAGAATTGTGTTGTGTAATATTTTAAATTATTTAACGTTTACATGAATATGTTCATGTTGGTTAATGTTACATTTTATAGTTTTAATTACTATGTTTGGTGAAAAATGACAATGTTATGGATTAAGATGAAATTACTAATAATTATGAGTGATATTTATTGAGTAGGTAATACATTTTCATGAGGTTAGTGTGAGTATTGACTTTTATTGATAATATAAACAAGTATCAAATGAAAAATCTATAAAAAAAAATCATGTTACTTGTTGTAGGATGAAAGTACATTGAGAGTTACATGAGACTGCAAAAAGTTACCTTATCATAATTATCACATGTGATTGAATGGAGGGACTAGTTTTACATGTTCAAAACCTATACTTTATTGGAAAATTTGTATAGTCATTAAGTATTTATTGATACTTTTGGTGTCAATACTAAACCATGGATGTATTTAATTTTTATTATTATCAAATAATTCAATTGATTTATATAAATTAATTGAATTTTGTTAGATTATCACGTATTTTTATTTTTAATTAATTTTCTAATATATTTATTTTGCAATATTATTATATATATAACATTTATCTAATTTGTTTTGTTTTAAATATATCAAATTGTTTAATATATTTAAATATGTTCGGATGATTTGTTAACTAATCCCTTTTTAATTGATATTTATTTAATATTTTGTTATTAATTGTGAGAAAACAAATTTAAGAATGAAAAGTTTTAGATCATGTATATTTACTGAAATATATTATTAGTTAAGCATGAAAAATTAAAATAAAAAAAGTTATAACTAAAGACTTTTATGTTAAATCATATTAAATGAAGAATATAAAGGTTTATGAAATATTTAAAAAGTGAAAATAGAACTTATATTTTTCCCCTTTCTAATAAAATTCAAAAAGTATTCTACAAATAGATTAAAAATTCATTAATTTGCGTAGGAAAACAAGAGAGAGAAAAAGTTAATCCAGCACTCACAAGAAAACTATACCCCAAAATTGTCAAAAAAAAACGAATTATTTACTCTTAAAAAGGAGTATATTGCATGTAATAATAAAAGTAAATTGTTATATAAACGTTGCTGAATACTTGTAGTTAAGTATATCACTTAGATTAAATCCATTCTTTTAGCTTAGTTATTAGAAATTATTCTTAATCTAACATGAGTTAGGCCGATATGAGACTTTATACACTCTTTAAAAATGTTTTTTTATTTTCACACTTTTCACTCTGGTGGATCCGAAGTGAAAGCACAATCCTCCTTCAATTATGACCACAAACACACTAAAATCTATGACTCAAAACAGATTCTTTTATTTATCTATCATGTTAGGCAATATATATTCAGTTGGCTGTAAATTGTTCATGTGTCAAAAAAACATATGCACTGTTATACAAATTTCTATATGAGACATCTTCATTTCAAAAACATTAACAACTTATCTCATTAAAGATGTTTGAAATTTTTATTTTATATTTCTTCATTTAATTATTATTTTTTTACACATAAACATCTAGATTGAGCTCGTCGTGACAACCTTGGAAACAGAGACACTGAGCCTGCATGGTGTTGTCCTTATCTCAGTTCAATAAAATCAAAACATCTAACATCAAAGAGCCATCTTAAACGTGTGACGCTTCATGTCCCCGCATCCTTTTTTCAATTCCCAAATTAGCGAAATTAGTTTGGACGACGAACATCATAAGTAGGCACTTGCCAAAATGGTTACGATGAGTTACGAAATCAAACACTGTTACGACATTACCAAAAGATTCACTCGGTCTCTCAAACATCTTCTCAGTGCCTCACGAGTCATCACATCCCAACACACAATGCACGCATTAGTGTAAGCTTTTGTTTTGTCCTGATTTCGTGTGTTTGCGACGCGTGTAATTTAATGATTTAATATAAACCGACCCGGTTCCACATGCTGCTGTCTCAGTATGCACCTCACATGCTTCTCACTCTCACTCATCAAACACACCACACAGAACAAAGAATTTAATTTATCCCTTTTTCTTGGTTGGGTGTATTTGCGTTTGTATTGATATCTATATCTATACAAGAAAAATAATACATGTGTAACTGACAAAATAATATTTACCTTTGTTGCATGTTTGTCTAAAGATTTAGTTTTTCTGTCTTTTGCAAAGCCAACTGATTTTGAATCAAGACACTATTCAAATGATAAAGAAATTGTCTATCTTCGTTTGACACGTTTCCACAAATCCAAGTTTTGTGTACTTTTAAACATTCTCTCATCGTACAACATATCATTTTAAAATTATATGTTTCACTAAATTTGATTTAATTATTTTGCTTGAGATTTCTGCTAAGTAAATTACTTATTTCAATTGTTTCTTTCACTCTGTTGTTGGGTTTCATCATTTTTCTTCTCCTTTCTGATTTTATTACAAACAAAGTTGAGCTATGATGATGTTTTTATACTTTTTTTTTATTGTTTGATTCAACTATTTATTTACATTACTGTGCTTTCCCATTCTTCTCTTCATTTTGGTTTTGCATTCAATATATGTACTATCTCATTTAGTGGGTATCTACATTATCCTCTTCTTTGCTTTTCATTTAGAGACTCTACATTCTTCTCTTCCTCTTTATTTTTCATTTAGACTATAATTTCAATAAAATATAGAGGAAGTTAATCTTTTCATTCGTCTGATACCTAATTTTCATAATTTTATTGTTTAAAACTTCCCAACTTTATTTCTCATAGTTTTTATACTAATTTGTAAGTAATTTTTAAAAAAATATTTTAAAACTAGACTTTATTATACTTCTAGAAGTATAAATTTTATACTTTTTAGTATCATTTGATACTTTAAATAGAAATTTTCTTTTAAGTTTGAAAGTTAAAATTTAGATGACACCATATTAGGTATCATTTTATGTTTACTTATCATTTGTAGAAGAAACTTAGATGATACTAAGATTGACTTTTATGGTCGGTTTGACTTAAACGACACATTGAATGAATCTTTTTTCGTATATTGTCATTTTGTTTAAAATTTCCTAGTTTTTCTTGAATTCTGTATAAAAAGAATAAGTTTTAAATATCTATTATATTAAAGTAATTAACTTACCACGGACATCCTACACTAATTTCATTACTGATTTTTTTTCACGGTATTATATAATAGTTATTGTGAGTCTTCTAATACTTACTAGAGTTAAAAATAATATGTAATTAAAGGTTATTTAAATATTTTCATGACAAAGAATTGAATCTGTTTGATGAGTTGTAAAGAGTAATGATTTATCTCTACAATGACATAAAATAAATTTTGAAGCTTTTTATTTAGTTTAAATATAATTATTTATTAAATTTTGTTAAAAACAGTTTCTTAATAACTATTTTCTCGAAAAGGTGTAGTAATAGAAATAATTATATAAACAATCATAGTTGAAAGTTTGGTTAAATCCTCACAAAAGTGTTTTACTTCCAGTTTTTTTTATTATTTTCCTACACAATGTTGACACTTTTTTGTGGTCCAATATGTAGCCAATAATTAGTATCTACGTTGTGTCATTGTTGTTATGCCTCAATAAGAAGAAGTATAAAGATTATGTCGTTAGTGTTGTATTGGTACAGCTGCCATGTTGTATCTTCATAAGAAGAAGAATATAGCAACAATTGTGTTTCTACGATAAGAAGAAGAATAATTGTATCTTGGAAAGAAGAATAATTATTCTCCAGAAAAAAATAACAATCATATTATTATATTACCTCCATGAGAAAAAAAAAAAAAGTTCTACCACTTATCTCATCCTAATTTTTTTATTATGTCAACTAATTGACATTGATTTTTCTCACAATAGTCATTGTATAGTTATATTTATATTGGGTGCAACTATCATCATCATATTGTTTGAATTTTAATAATGATTAAAATTAATAAAATTTTTAAAATTATTATTATAAGTTGTTTTTAATCATTGTTAAAAGTCTTTTTTTTATAGTAGTGTTCGCAAAAATTAAAAACATTTTTTAATTTTTTGAATTTCTTTTAAGTTATTCTCTATTTTTACAAAAATAAAAAAATATAAATCTCAAAAGTATTCTAATCAAAATTTGAACAAACATCATTCAATGTAAAATTCATAAATTAAATTGTACTCAACAAAATTATCTAAAATTAGCTTTGTTTGAATCCATGTGAAAAAAAATCTCAAAATAGACATTAAAGCCACTTAAAAACATTTTAAAGTAAAAGGGAGATATGAAATTTACAAATTGGAATTCCTGTTATGAAAAGTTCAAGTACAGTCACTTAAGTTCAATTAATGATTGTATCAATTTAGAAGTGCATTTTCAAAATCTAGTTATATACTTTGAAACTAAATTCATTAACTTACCGAGCCATATATAATTTATAAGTTTTATATTTCAAATGTTTTTTTTTTTCAATCAGTCATATGGAAAAAATACTCACAAAGTTAAATTTTTTTCGTCTTGCTATTTATTTTTCTGTTTTATTCGTCTAAATTATATAAGACAAATTTTGTTGGAAAAGTGTATATAAAATATTCCCTCATCCAGATGATATTAGATATTTTTTATAATTAAAACACAAAAGTCTTCAATCTAAACATCGCAAACAAATAAATTATAGGTTTTGCAAGTTGAAATTGTCTATCATAAATAACTTAAGATAAAGTAATTTAAATTTATTAAAAAATATTCATTTAATATATAATTTTATTTTAAAAACTATTCACAAAACTGATACTTGTATATACAATTTGTCAAATCTTTTATAAAGTTTTCTGGATTGATTTATGTTTATGTATTTAACTTTAACATAAAATTAGTATGTTCTGAATTGAACCACGTAAAATAATTTAGAAAGCCTGTTATTTTATATATATTGATTTGATTTTTTATTTATATTAGTATATTTATATTAGTATATTTATATTAATTAAATAAATAGTTTATAGTTATATATTTAACCCCAACATAAATATATGATAGATTGAGCAAATAAAGAAAATTAGAAAAAATATTATCTAAAGTTTTATTATTTTATTATATAATTAGTAATATGCTAAGGTTGTCGACACGTGGCAATATAGAACATGCCACACATTGCCAGGTGTTCATTTTACTTGGCTGATAACCTAGGATGGCGAACCAGCAGCGTCAGCCTTTTAAAAAGTTTTATCTTTATCAAAAGTTGAAAGTCGTATGTTTTGTCTCTGTTACAGACATCAAATAATAAAAAGGAGACCTATAAAAATATTTATAAATTATTCATTGATAAGATTAAAATAATTTCTGTGTTAAAAAGCATGGTATACAGTCGGAGTATCATATTTTTACAGCTAAATTAAGTTTGTTTTCAATTGTTTAACTAAAATAAAGTCCTAAATTATACAAAAGTCATTTGAGTTTTATGTTTTTTAAATAAATATAAATATATTTTTATAATAAACATAAGGTATGAATAAAAATAGTTATTAATTTTTTTATTAGTTTAAATTTATTAATCTATATAAACACATGAATTTACTTAAATGTCTTGTGCCAAATAATCAAACGTTAAAACTAACACTAAATTTATTTAAAATAAAGTCAGCTTTAACCTTACTTATTTCTATCATTACTAAACATTATACTTGATTTTCACTTAGACATTATATAGAAAGGAGTAAACTATGTCTAATTTGCTATTTATTTTATATATTTTTTGTATGAATACTGGATTCCAATAGTAATTGGTTTCAAACTGGTAAAGAGTTTTGTAAATATAATTAATAATATGAATATCAATATAAATAAATATTTGCATAAATATTCAATATTTATAAATAAAAAATATAATATTTATACATACGTGTTTATAAAAGAAATTATATTAACTACACATTTTCCAAAAATAAATAATTTAAAAGTTCCAGAACATAGGAGAAGAACATTGTCACTAATGTTATCTTTGTCCTGGAGGCATTATTATTTGTTCGCACATTTTAACACTTATCATAATTGTAAAACAATCACAAACAAGATAAACTAACAATGGAAAAAAATTCATATAAATTATTTAACAGTATAATAAAACACATCCACTATTATCGATCATAGAGATAATTAAATAATTAAACACTTAAATATTATATGACTTGTTGAAAACTGGATTGACTTCTCCCTAAAATTGTGAAAATTGATTTTGACAATTTATTTATTTCTATAATAAATTTAGAGGGATGAGTATAAAAATTAAAAAGTCAATGAGTTAAAAAGTGAGTGATGAAACTAATTATTTTTATATTTATAACTTAAAACTAAACTTAAATATAAATATTATTCTTTATTTACCGTTTAAAATTCTCCACCTATGATTCATAAAAAATATATCTTTATACTATAAATCAATTAATCAATCCAAAATTTTAAAAAATATGACTAAGATAATAGAAATATATAAAAATAGCTTGAAAGCTATCACTGTTATAATCCAATTTGGCTACATAGTCTCAAGATCATGTTTAAAATCAACAAAAATACAATTATAATTATATAATTCAAATATCTCAAAACACAATGGCAACAATTTTAGTATCGATAACAATACATAATTTAGAATGAAATAGGAATTAATTTAAAAATCACTAAAACAACAAAAAACCAAACCAAATAGTTAACTAGTTGAGAGAATATTATTTCATAATTTACAAAGTGGGTACAATTTCAAAACATTTACATTTGTAAAGCTAAAATTAAGAGTAAAAAAACCTTAGGAAAAAAAATTGAACTTACTTTAAATTGAGTTATAATCATATAGAAATACATTTAACTCTGCTTTCTTTTTTATTATAGGATTTGTTCTTGGAAAATATAAGAAAAGAAATCGGAAATGAAAAGAGAAGTTTGAAGGGAAGAGAGGTGGTGAGAAACATAAGTTGAAGAAGCATAAGTGAGAAGAAGGAAAAAAAAAAATAGATGATAAAAATGCAATTACTTCCTGCACCCCCATTATTAACCTGTATCTTAATCTTTGGGTAAAATGACTAAATTACCCCATTTGCTTCTCTCCCACTGCACCCATCACTGTTATTGCCGCTACACCATCACGATTGAAAAAGAAGAAAAAAAAAATATTGTTCTGAAAATTTATTTCTGGAACACATTTCATATGATTTGGAAAATTTATTCTAAAACACATTTTCAGAAAACATATTTTAAAAGGTATTATACACATTCTAAAAAAATTGTCCGGAAATCCTACTCTAAAATGTATTATGCATTCTATAAATTTTATTCTAGATATCTTGTTTCGAAAATTTTATTAGGTTATGGAAAACATATTCTGAAAAAAATTTCAGAACAAATAATCTCGAAATCACTTTAAAAAAGGTAAAATAATCATTTTAAAAAATTATGAAGGCGCAGATTCAAATTAAGGGGTGCAGGAAGCAATTGCAAGCTTAGAGGAAGGAGGAAAAAAAAATAGGTCGCCAGCCCATGTCCTTACACTGATAATGAAACTATTGTTTAATTTGAGGAGTTGGTTGTTGTTATTCTAAGATTTGAGTGCTTAGATTATAGCTTAAATTTCTTTGGACTAATAAACCTCGACAGATATTTATATAAAAAAAAATTACATGCAAGTCTTTTTTTACAAATTGCTTAAATTAATCAGATCAATAATTGGTACATAACTATTATAAATGTAAAATATTTTTTCTCTAGTTCGAAAATGTAGAACAACAATACAGCACTACAAGTTGTTTATGTATTATTACAATTAATAACATTTTAATGTGTGCTAATTTCTAGAGTAAAAATTCGGGGTTGATGAAAAATCACACACCAGTACCAATATAAATATAAATATTGTTGCCTTGTATAAGTGTAAGTGTTCGATGTGTTGAAAGATCAGCATTCTCTTAAGCCCAAAATTTAGTTACCATTAGATCCCAGCAAGGCCCAATACGTTGAGAAAGGAATTCATCTATAGAAAAACATGATGCCCAATAACAAAGAAGAACTCATTATCATCATTCGCATAATCAAAGACTAGGAATAAAATAAACATAGGTAAAATGCTTAATTAAATTTTAAGTAGTGAATTCTTATTAAAAAAATATTGTTTTTCATTTAAGTATATTGTCATTTATTTGATTTTTGCTGTTGATAAAATATCGTATCCGATGGCTTTGTTTTCTAAGCTCTAACATATCTATAGATTCTCTTTTATATAAAATTCTTCTTAAACATTTTGTTTCTGAAAAAAGAAGTTTATTTCTACCCATATATACTAAATTATATTCATCTTTAATACTTCTACCATATTAGTGATAATTTCAATTGTCTTTGTTGGTTACTGTTTTATTTGGTAAAAAAAAATATTTTATATATCAATTCAAATTAAAACAAATATAAAAAATATTACTAAGATTTTACTGTTGTGTTCAATCACTTCTTTCTTCATCACCTATTTTATACTTTTTATTTTTGCTTACATCAGTTTTCACTTTTTTCTTTTTTTCGCAATCACAAAACTATTAACATGAGACCACTGTAAGATTGCCACCATGAGAAACCGTTGCGAAACCACTGCCTCAGATCGCCGCCGCCGCAAGAACATTACTTTCTACTATGAAATTGTCACTAAGACAATGTCGCTCACCAATGTGAGTCATTATTATGCTAACACTATGGAATACAAGATTTTTAAACTATAAAGACAGGAAATAAATAAAGACTTTTAAAAAGATTTAACTTCTTATATAAATTAATTTCACAATCAACATAGACAGTTACAAAAAGTTAATATTTTCTATGTCATACGTATCTATATCAGATTTTTAACTAATACTAAAAAATCTTTATACACTAGTATATAAAGTCTTAAGTGTAATATAATCTCTATATATAACAAAAGTTTAATGTAAAAAATAATGTGAATAGTAGGAGAAAATTATTGATATAAATATAACAAAATTACTTATAAAATTTGCACTACAGTGATACTATCCGGGAAAAATATAACAAGATTACTTATTAAATTTTACATGTTTAATTAGGAAAAGATATTATATGTATCATAAATACACCAATGTTTACATTAGAAAGAATAGACATTGTTTATTTAAAATGTGTACTAGCTAAGCTCATGTAAGGCTTTCAATATTTCAACTTTGTAGTTAATCAATCAAAAATTAAGAAAATATACACATTAATTGTAAAAAAAGGAAAACAAACATGATTTTTTTATTTGTTTAGAATTTTTATTTTTGGTTCGTAAATAGAAACATTTAATCATGAACTAGATGGGACAGACTTTATGAGCATATTTAAATTAAACCTATTTATTGTTTAGACCAACTAGCCTACATAGCCAACTCTATCTTCACCAGTTAGACATATAGAAATTTATAAAGCATTCTGACTGTTTTTCTGTCTCCGTGCTAACACTATAGAGAAGGAGATATCTTCAAATCAAGTATTAATTAATTGTCTTTTATTTCTTTTGAAAGGATAAATACTTTATGTTGTTTAAATTAAAAGAAAATATAAAGAAATGAGTGGAAAATTCATAATTATTGTATAAATGTTTAAAAATAATTTTATATAAAATTAAATTTTAAAATATAAATTAAAATTAAAATAGATTTAAAATTAAAGTAAAAATCATTATCAAATCTCGATAAATAAACATTATATTTCAAAATAATTTACCTTCATCCTTAACTTGATTTGTTTTTTTGTACCATGCTGTTACCATGAATAAGTTGTGTTGTAATTTGCTTAAGTATTATTTTTATTTCCAAGCTTTATTTTAGTTTCTTATTTTTTTCCTATTTGATTTAATACAACAAATTAGATTTATGGAACTTCTCACAATTATACTATCATTCACAAAGTCTAATGATCAATTTTTTTATTGGTCAAACTTTTTTGGGTTAACTATCTCTTCCATTAATCCTTCTTTTAAATTCAAAACACCCTATGGAGTGTTTGATTTTTAATGAGCATTTTGTAGTATTTTTTATGTAACTTCAAAATATATGATCACCATTAATTAATTATTTGGTGATTTCTTTTCATCTTTTTTTGAGAAATTTGTTGTATCTTGTGTGTGTGGCTAGAGACATTTCTTGTTTCTTAGGATTGAATTTATGGATTCAAATAAATTGGACATCAAGTGACCTCATTTTTTTGCCTTTGTTCCATGCAAGTGTCCATTTATGTGTAGGGATTTTGTTAATCCAGTTTGTTGCTTATGGATTGACTTTCTTTATAAGATTGTAGTAGTAATTGACTTAAGGCCCAATCACTCTGTATGCTACATATCGAAGTAAAAAAATTAAGATAGAATGGATAACATGGAAGAGAGTTTTTTTTTTTTTTTTTTAAAAATAAAAGTGCTTCCCATTTTTACACGGTTCTTTTTAAGTCTGCATTCTTGAAACATCTCATGAAATTTTGTACAATATGTCAAATGCAGTACACATGCATATAGTTATCTTTAGTTCATCTAGTTTCATCTCTTGTGTACATAACATGAATGATGTAGTAGCGATCAAAAATTAAGTACAAGCCCTTATGAGGTGTAACGTACCTTCTTAGGTTTTTTAAGAAAAAAACTAAGCATTTACAGTTTTACTTTCAACAATAGCAATTGGGATGTAGAGTATGTTATTCCTCTCCTCTTGTGGAACCGTGACTAGTAGGGTATCTTTGTATTTGTCATCTAAGAATGTGTCATCAACTTGTATTAGTGGTTTGCAAAATCAAAACCCATCAATGCATGATTTGAAGGTTGAAACCAATATTTTGAAGTAGACTTTGTATTGGAGTAACTTCTAGCTAGAAGATGCTGCTTGTGTGGTCAATCAGTACTTTAAACCAAAAACAAATTTTGATGACTTGCAGTAGGTTGGGTAATTTGTGGAATGATTCTTTTCAATTGTCATACATACTTTCAATGACATGTTGCTTTGCCAACCAAGCTTTTCTATATGTAATCTTATTGAGGACTTGATATAGTCAATAATATTAACACTTGGGGTAGATGAGTCAACGTTGATAAGTTTACAAATATGTTGTGAAATTATGCGTGACCTAACCTATTATGATAATGTGAAATTAAAGTCATAGCATAGGTATGGACTCTTTTCAACTTTCGGATCTCCCAATATTATTATCTGGTGTACAAGATTGTCTGACACTTTCAATCGCAGTGATAGTGAACACATTGCACTTTTAATCTTGTGGTGTTGTAATTTATGGTTGTGCAAGTGTAGTGGTTCATCTTGTGAAATGTATTGAGTGCGTCAAAATGATAAATTGTAAATCTCATTTCCCTTTAATATAATCATTAAATTATATGTTAAGTATACAAAATTTACAAAACAAATTATAACTTATAAACCAAGTGTCTCCAATATCTTCCACAAACCCCAACATCATAATGGAAATTTTAAATGATTACGATTTTACTTACAGATGTAACAACTCAAGAAAAATGACAACTAATGCAACTGGTCTTTCCATCAACTGTTACAGGACGTAACCCAATTATTGTAATACAAATATCTCAAAGAAATAATAAAAGTCAACTACCGTCATTTGTTTAAGGTGGTTAATCAAAACTTTGTGCATGATTCAATAGAAATGAAGTCTCACATTGATGTTGCATAGATGATTAATCATTGAAAAATAATTCAACTCTATAAAATCTAAACATGTAAATAAACAATCACGAGACAACATTAAACTTTTTATCCAAACCAAAGATTTACACAAAAAAAAACTTCTAATAAATTAATTTGTGAGTTAAAACGGTACTTCACATATTGACAATCACCACATACAAACATCTAAATTTAGTTCGTATCTATTTAATTTCATTTACATTTTTCTTCATCTCATTTTCTTTACAACTATTTATATCAAATTTCAAATCCTTTTTAACTAAATATTCAACTCTTTTCTTATTCATTCTACTATTATATATTTTTAATTACCTTATATAAGCATAATAAATTATTAACATATATAAACTAAACCTACAATTATAAAACCTCAGAATCAATTTTCAATTTATTTATTATACAAATTTCAAATTTATTTATATTTATAAACATCATTGTTATAAGCATGAATTAGAATATTGTTGCCTCAAAAATTTATTTTTATGATATTTTCTATTTCCTTTTCATCATTATTTAAAAAATAAATACTCCAATTGATAAATATTTAATTTATCACGTTCAATATACACAATTTAAAAATTTCAATTATATAACACACTTTCCATTATTTTTTTACAATTTAATTTCTCTTCTTCATAAATTTGTCATATTTACATATATATTTTAATTTATATTTACTTGAATTTGTGTATTTTTAAATAATTATTTCTTCAAATATTTAATTCTCTAAATTAATATACTACATACACTTATTTTTAAAATAATATATTTTTTACATTTCAATAAAATTTAATTATATCACATACTTTATATTACTTTCTTACATTTTTTTACATTTTTTTATTTATAAAATTTTTCTTATTTTCAAAGATTGCTAAGTGGAGTTTCTTTCAAATATACTTATTTATAAATATGTTTTTATCTAAACTTTTAATTCTCTAAATAATTATATCCTACACTTTACCTTTATAAATTTTATTTTAAAATTTTGACACTTTTATTTTAATTCACTATTTTCCTCATTCTATTATCTTGAGAAAGAACAGTTCGAAATTCGGTTACCAAATTCCGGCAGTCATCTACCCCATCAAGCTCAGCAGAATTCATTGACATCGAGGGAAAGAAATTATACTATCTCCATAAATATTTGCTATAGGGTGATATGTGAAAAAAAGAAATATCCAGTGGAAATTTCATGTTTTGAAACATATACTTCTGGGAATAGCCATCATAAGAAGAAACCAACGTCATCATTCTCGCAGTGTAGACATCGCAAGTGGACTTTCAAAAATAATACATATTTACATCTCTGACTGCTGACTCCTCCTTTCTTTTGAGGAACCTTCATCACTCATCCAGCTCATTCAATTGAGTTTTATTACAGTGACTCTTTATTAAATTATCAACATCAGTTAAAAAGTCTCATTAACATTCTTTTAAAACAATAATCTTCAAACAAAAATCTCATTCCTTACTTATTAAATAATATGAGCATTAGTTTTTGGATGAAATTTAAATAAGACCATATTTTGTTACAGGATATTTATTTGAAACCAAAACTTGATTATTCAACGTTGTTGAAGGAAGCGTTCAAACAAAATCCAACCATATATGTCCTCAGCTTACCCAAAAAACACTTGACCTAAGAGGGGGACAACCACCCATGTCTCCTTCCAAAATCCCCGTCGCCGGTGAAATTTCATTTCCCGGCGGCAAGTCGTTGGTTATTCTTCTTCTTCTTCTTCTTCAGCTCGTACTCTTTGCGACTCCTTCAGTTTGCTTGGACTTTCTATTCAACTCCTTCACCGGCGTCACCAACCTCACTCTGGTGAAAGACGCTCGCGTGGACGCCTCGGTGATCCGCATGACCAACGACTCCAACCAGTACTCTTACGGCCGCGCCTTCTATCCCACAAAAGTTCCCATCGCAAAAACCGCTTCCAATTCCTCATCCTTATCCATTGCTTCATTCTCTACCTCTTTTGTCTTCTCCGTCTTGCCGCAAATCCCTACCAGTCCCGGCTTTGGCCTCGCCTTCGTCCTCTGCAATACCACCGACCCTCCTGGAGCCCTCGCCAGCCAGTACTTCGGTCTATTCACCAACGCCACCTCCCCCACCTTTTTCCCCCTTGTCGCCGTCGAATTCGACACCGGTCAGAACCCTGAGTTCAACGACATCGACGATAACCACATCGGCATCGACCTCAACAACATCGAATCCACCTTCGCCACCCCCGCCGGCTACTACAATTCCACCGGGGAGTTCGTGCCGGTGCGCATGCGCACCGGCCAGAATATCCGAGCCTGGATCGACTTCGACGGTCAGAATCTGGTGTTCAACGTGACCGTCGCGCCAATCGGCGTTTCGCGCCCGTTGAAGCCTACGCTTTCACATTCTGTACCTACCATAGGTAACTACGTGTCACCTGACATGTACGTCGGGTTTTCCGCTTCCAAAACGAACTGGATCGAGGCACAGAGGGTGCTGGCGTGGAGCTTCAGCGATTCAGGGCCGGCGAGGGAGCTGAACACAACAAACCTACCGGTGTTCGAACCGGAATCGTCGTCTTCATCGCTCTCCGGTGGCGCAATAGCGGGGATTGTTGTTGGTTGTGTTGTTTTTGTGGTTATATGCGGTGGTGGTTTTTACTTGTGGTGGCGAATCCAGAAAGGGAAAGACGAAGAAGACGAGGAGATCGAAGATTGGGAGCTGGAGTACTGGCCGCATAGATTCTCGTACGAGGAATTAAGTTCTGCGACAGGGGAATTTGGGAAGGAGAAGCTGTTAGGTTCGGGAGGGTTCGGGAGAGTGTACAGAGGGACGTTGCCGAACACGACACAGATTGCGGTGAAGTGTGTGAACCACGATTCGAAGCAAGGGTTGCGGGAATTCATGGCGGAGATATCGAGTATGGGGAGGCTTCAACACAAAAACCTTGTTCAAATGCGAGGGTGGTGTAGAAAGGGTAACGAGCTTATGCTTGTTTATGATTACATGCCTAATGGGAGTCTTAACCGGTGGGTTTTCGATAACCCCGAGAAGCTTCTAGGGTGGGAGCAACGCCGTCGTATCCTTGTCGACGTGGCAGAGGGGCTTAACTACCTTCACCACGGTTGGGACCAGGTTGTTATTCACCGAGATATTAAGTCCAGTAACATATTGTTGGACGCCGACATGCGAGGGAGGCTCGGGGACTTTGGTTTGGCTAAGCTTTACACGCACGGGGAAGTTCCCAACACCACACGTGTGGTGGGGACGTTGGGCTACTTGGCGCCGGAGCTGGCCACGGTTGCGGCGCCGACGTCCGCGAGTGACGTCTACAGCTTTGGAGTGGTGCTGTTGGAGGTGGCGTGCGGGAGGCGGCCCATTGAGACTTCGGTGGCGGAGGAGGAGGTGGTGCTCATTGATTGGGTGAGGGACTTGTACGCGCAGGGGCGCGCGCGTGAGGCTGCCGATGCGAGAATCGCAGGGGAGTATGATGAGGGAGAAATGGAGATGGTTTTGAAGCTTGGCTTGGCTTGTTGCCACCCTGACCCCCAGAGGAGACCCACCATGAAGGAAGTCGTCGCGCTTCTCCTCGGAGAGAATCCGCCGGAGGCGCCCGGAAAAGTCTTGTCCGATTTGGTTCGCGGCGGCGACGATTTCGATGAGGCGGCGCCTTTGCAAACCTCCTCCACGCGGGCCTGAGTTGTTTTCACTGTACATGATTGTACTTTTTTTTTTCTTTTTTCTTTCTTACTTTATTGCTGAGCCTTTTGTGTTTGGATTTTGCTACATTGCGGTTTGACTTGTTTTGTTTTAGATTATTGGATTAGTTAAACTTCCAAGAAAACTCCTCTAGTACCTAATCAAGTTAAAACTAGTAGTTTCAGCCAACGAGCTAGATTCAACTTGTTAGAGACACAGAGTTTATTTGGAATTTTGCCACTTGTATATCTAGAAACGAGATTGGCTTTCTTTCTTCTCTGGTTTCATTCCACTTGTCTGAATTAATGGGTTTGTTGTAAGTGGTACTATGCATGAAACAAGTTTAAATAGGATATGAAAAGGACCACATATGTATGCGCATTAAACAGGCGCCGCCATCTGCACGCTGTGCACATGCTTGGAAATTTTCAATTGCTAATTTTATTTTTCTATATATAATGTTTCTATGTATGAGCAACTTGAAAATAGCGTCCAAAGACCAGAAGACAAGATCTGTATATGATATTTTTATTTCATTCATTCAAATGTGAAAGTTGGTAAAGGAACATGGCAACGACATTTTTGTCAAAACTATAATACTATTCTATAAATAATGTTTTCTAATGAAAATATAACAGTTGTTAGATGTGTTTTATTTTCATGGATAAACACGTAACTCTAATTCCTTTTTTTCAGTATTAGATTCAAGTAAAATAATGATTATACTAAAGCGTGAAGTTGAGAGTGTGGAAAGTGAAGCAGGATTCTGTTCTCTTTGCACCTGTCTTAAAACACTCCGATTCCTGCTGGCACGCGAACGCCACCGATTCCTTCATGCTCTCAGGTCCACAAACTAATACTCCAATATTAGATCCACCGCTTTCGTTTCGGAGCTTGCCAAATATTTCTGTTCAATTCAAAGCTCCTAAACTGTCAATTGTTATGTCAATATGCATTAGAAACATAGTAAAGAAACGATAAGTTCACTACCTTTAAAGTTAGGCCTTCTCCCAAAATGTACTTCGTGAGCTTCAAGTGCATTCCTAGCTTCAGCTGAACTTAGATCAAGGGCTTCAATTTCTGTATGTGATATTTGGGGAATCCCTTTCCTCAGCCTTCTCCATCTCAAAAAGCCTGCCACCGAGGCGCTGCAGGCTAAAGCTAGGACAAAAGCAGCCATCAGAAGAAGATCCACAACCCAAGAGGGAGTCTTTTCTTTGTCCATTTTGGAGCGCTTTCCAGATGGAATTATAATATGGTTGAAACAGATTAGGAAAATAAGGAAAGTAACGGAGCAAAATCCAGCAATGGCAGCCATCCAAGACGGATTTTCAGGCCCGTATGCTGCATAATTTGAATACACGCTGTTCACTTGCAGGGTTCTTGCTTTAGAGAACTCATTTAGTAGCTCCCTAATTCCTACCCCTGCTTGTGTTTCTTGGGTTACAAACAATTTTAGGTTCAAATGAAAACTTTTAGTTGATTGGTTGAGCAACAGATGTGATATTGAATGTAACAGACAGAAATCTTCTGCTTTCTTGATGACATACACAAGTTGTATTCTCGAGGGAAATCTACTTCTGTTGGTAGCTGAATTAGCCTCTGTCAAAATGCTAAGAAATGGGGTTATTCCACTTCCTCCAGCAACCAGAAGAAGGGTGTCATATCTGCAGACAAATTTTTCCATTAACCCGTATGATCTTATACTTTTTCACTGTCTTTCACATCATAAAAAAAAAAAACTGATGACAAGGGACAACCGAGGAGTTATAATAAACAGCTCTATTAGAAGTGTAAGTATGATGTCTATGCTCACCTCAAAAAGTCTAAAGAAGCAGGTCCATAAGGTCCTTCGATTGCAACATGTATTCCCTTCCTTTTATCTTCAGTTTTTTCTAGTTCAGCATTTATCAGATCGTAAAGAGAATTAGTCCACCACCCTTCACATTTTATTATCACTGACAAAATGCGGTCATCAGCCCTGGAACTAGATATTATACTGAAAGAGTGCCATTGAAGATGAGATATGGTTGGTATCTTAAAAAATATAACACTTGTAGGGTTATATTTCAGCCCTGCAAATCGTTAAAAAGTCGTTTAAATAATTTCCCCCTTATCTTTGCAATTCTAATGCTCAATTTCAGACTGCTATAAAGAAACTAGATACCTGGATCTTTGGGCAGAATTAGCTCCACAGCTTTGCCAGGAAATATTCTAGCTGAAACCATGCAAGTTTTTGGACTTGATTGTATGATTCGAATCAATTTATCAAGGCTAAAAAGGAATATTCCTGGGAAAACCGTATAAAAGTGCCTATCCCCAACGTGAAACAAGAAAAATACAAGAAAGATTGCATAGAGATGATGTGTATAGTAGAAGATTTCAAACTTTCTCCTTCTAATTTGGGGAAGAGAAGTGACCCAAATGACTAGCCCCACAACAAGTGTTATCTCCCCAGCAAGGTATATCCGTCCAGTCTTTTGCCACTTCCAAATCTGATTGAAAAATATGATGAGAGGAGGAGAAAACTAATCACTAGCTACTGCACAAGTACTGAGCCTATATTCAACTAATGTTGAAAAATCTGTGGTAAAGAAAATGCTTCCAAATTAAAACAACAGAAGGTGCATGATTTAGACTTCACCTCATCCTGAATATGGTGGCTGACCCCCCATACCAACAAAGTGCTTGCACCATGTATTGTAGCAAAAAGTAGCATTGCAGTTCCGACCCAGGTGTGATATCTAACCGAAGCTTCAAACTGAATGCCAAGTATGCGAAACACAGCCAACCCTCTTAAAATAGGAAGGAGCAACAAAGCCAGGCAAGCTTCTGACAGCAAGCCAAACCGGGTAGCCACTCTGTGATACTTGAGTTGCCATCTGAAATCAAGATAGTAACTCGATGAAGTAATAGCTTTTCTACCAATCCAACATAAGCGTATCAAGAACACTTACGTATTCAACTTCAGTGATTTGTATGGCACCAACTTCTTGAAGTCTGCAGAAATCCGAGAGTAGTAGGTCCATGCTAAGAAGACAATAAAAAGGACAGCTACCAGTATTTCAATACTGGATAAGATTCCCACTGTGCTGTTCACCACCAGTGGATTTGAGAAGAAGTTTGATTTTGATGGACTCCTTGCGCTTCTGTAGTACCAAGGAAACAAATTTTGAAGAGAAATGTCAATTATAATAATTGAACAGCCCTTGAAGTTTACCTATTATTACCTGCTTTGGTATCCACCTTTCAAATCCAATAAAAGAAGTCCAATTATTGCAATAGCAATTATTGGAAACGAGTACACAGCGAAGCTAAGACCTGCAGAAAAAATTATGATCAATAAAAGTATGATTCATCTTTTAACATCTGACTAGCATTTCAGGAGCTGTTTTGCAGTAACAGTTACTTTGAATAGACACAAAGGATTAAACATGGTATGAGTAATTGAAGTTGAGATTCAGCGTTCTTACCATAGTATCCAAAAATTGTATCATTGGCGCTATCTTCTAATTGTTTCCATTTTCTTGTAAATATTTGGGTGGGCTTCAGAAGCCAAAGAGAAACCCAACCTGCGAATAACAAAATGATCAGAAGTTTTAGAACAGCAGCAAGTAAAGTGGTGCTGCTTGTCATCTTTGACTGGTTTTCTTTATTTTCACTTCATTAAATGCGATAAAGATCCATATATAAAGGAATCTAAGTGGGAATATTGGTTGCCATTCAGGAAGTAACGTTTTGGACCCGCCACTTCCTTTTAGTGCCTCACACTATTGCACCTTTTTCTGTAGTAATTTCACAAACTCTTCCGACCTCAAGCCAGGTGTTTGGTAAATCTTTATATTAAAGGAAGCAAATCTTTCAATTTGTTAGACAAAGGTCACAAGATTTGCATATCCGATTATCAAAAAACATGGTGGATTAATTATGTCCGCAACTTGATTCTTGGTTTTCATCATTTCAGGATAATTTGAATTCTCATTTAGCAATTGACATTTGGGCTAAATCACGCAGAATCATCATGCATCATACTTTTATCTAATTGGATAATGTGACTGATCTTGGTTATAATCATCCATTTTTTTTTTCTTTTTGGATAGATCCTTCTTCCGAATCAGATAGTGGGATTCCGGTCCCTGCCATCAACACTTTCCCTCTCCTCCATCCATATATACTTCTTTTCATAATCTGCTTTGTCTCTATAGGTCTATCCTAGTCCAAATCAATATGTCTTCTTAACGTTATTTCAGCTTCTTTCCATAATTCAAAATAATTTATAAAACTGCTTCTATGCAATCAGTTTTATGTTATTTCTAATTCAATTACAGAAACAATTCATTGGGCAATAAAAGGATACAGATTATCTTGATCTTTAGTTTTGATTGATGAACTTGCTCAGGTAAATCTGGCAATCTCATATAGCTTAAATGACGAGGTTAATGATAATTTATAAACACATTCCTTTCTTAATATTTTGTTATTTTCCTAAACCAATCAAATGCTAACACAAATAATATCTTATATTCAACTCGAATTAAAGAACACCCTTGTTTGTAATAAAAGAAAGTCATATTTTAAAAAATTATATACATAAATATTATTGCATGTTTTTATGTCTTCTAATAGGGATTACAATTTAGATTCAGCCCAGTGAAATTTTAGTTTAATGACCCACCAATCTAATGGACGTTATTAGCAAGCTAGGACGGACTGAACAGTTATATTAAAAGCATGTGTTTAAAAGTTTTTATTATGTAATATTTTAAAGATTTAAATATTTTTTATAATAAAAATATATATATTTGTAATTATTAGTTTTTTTTTTATAAATTTAACTTTTTTAATAGTAATAAAAGTTCATATTTAAATGAATATTTAACTAAATTGCTTATATATTTTAGATCTTTTAACTAAATATGTCTTTTGAATTAATTTTATATAATAAATAATTTTTTTTAACGAACCAAGCTTTCCAATCAATTTTGTTTATTGCATGACTCGTTTTGGGTCATTACATTCTACACCTCCATGGTTTGAAACTGCATCCAATGGATATGGTAAAATGTCAAAAATATCCTAGTTCAGATTTATAAAAGAACCTTATTTTAGATTGGTGATCTAAGAAGGTTCCGAATCATAAAATCAATAATCTATTTTAAAGTTTTGTATACATTTTAAAATGTATCCTGAAATATATAATTCATAATATATTAATATATTCTGGAATGTACATTATTTAATATTTTTCTATTCAAAAATGTATTCCAGAAATATATTCAAAATATATTTTTAATTAGAAATATATTCTAGAATGCAAAATTCTAAATACATGTGTATGAGATGCTATGTTCAATGTGTGTGGATGCAAAATGCAATGACCCTTGTCTTGTGTAGGTTAACACAAAGTGTCGATTGGTACTTTTTTTTTTTTTTTTTTTTTTATATTTATCAAAAACTTGAGCATGTAGGTTGAGCGGTTATGTTAAAAAAATAATGTAGTGAACTTCAAGTGGGCTTTTGACTTAGACTTATGAAGTTGAGTAATTGAAAAATCTTTTAGTGAAAATGTTTTTGAAAAAGAAAATTGAAAATAATGTAAAAAAGTAATTGCTTATAAAGATAAAAATATTTTGATTATGTGATGTCAAAGCGTAGATTTTGTCAATTATTTTATTTAAACACATAGAGAAAAAAATTTTATGTTAAAAATAAAAGAGAATCAGATTTAAGCCACTTGAAAACATTTAATTAACCTCTTATATCTTACATAATATTATTTAAATTAAGTTAGTTCTTTTTATCAGCATTTATTAATTGTTAGTAGGAAGTGTTAGTTAATAGAAAATTTAAACTTTGTTCTATCCTTACCTCCCATTCACTTTCATTACTAAACCAACCCTTATTAACTTAATTTAGTAACTTACCAAAATAGATATTTTTACTATAACTTCTTTCAGTCGAGTCTCACTTTAACTTGGTCTAAGGTGATTTTTTAGAAAAACTATCTTTTTCATCATAAATATCATGTTTCATATGATTTAGAGTGTTCTCTCACCTGCTTTTTTACAAATTTTTCTCTCATGAATTCAAGAGTTATCATCCTAAAATGATAATACATAGACAGCGACGCCAACAAGTAATATATATTTACTTTACAATATTCCAAATTTATTGCATCTCATAGAAAATAAAGGTCTTTTCATGTACATCCAAATGATTGCCAATTCATATGATGTGCCAAGAGTCATTGGAATGTTAACAACACCTTAAGTAAACAATGTGATTATTAGATATCCTTAAAATATTATACACGACAGCTTAAGGCATTCAGGGATTCCAGCATTGACATCTTCGAAAGATTATTCCTTCGTAAGCAAGATTCACAATTCCCTGTATTAGTTTCTTCATTGCAAATAACAGGTCAGAAATTTCTGCTAGCTGGTTGATTTTCCTGCTGTCTTTTTTCTTCAAACATTCTGATCATGAAGGGTACCTACGTAAAACAAGCCAAACTTCAGGGCTTAAGCTGGCAATAAAGCAAGCACCCATGTGATCATTTTAGAGAATGTAACCCTTACATTCCATTTATACCATTATGACCTTAGAAACTATGCTAGATTTTTCAAAGACTAGTACACCAAAACCTTACTTTTACAAGTACATAGCCAAAAATGATATGGTCCTAACTAACACTCAAATGTTAAAGTTAAAGCGATTATAGCAAGAAGCCTACATTGTTACAACTAAATAGCCAAAAGACACTATTGCCACACACTAAGCATAGTATGGCATGTCCAATGAAGTGTTGATATTGACAAAAAAGTTTTCATCTAAAAATATATACTTAACTTGACAAAAGAGAAACTCCTTTTACACCTAGTTTGAGGCTTTGATAGCAACGAAGCCTTCATGTAATGCCAATTTAGAATAGACCAATAATTCCTTTCTATTCTATTCCTACCCTCATTTGTACTGTGAGAAAAGTTGAGACAGAGGCAGAGATATGGAAGATGTGAATCACACCCCAAGAGAAGCAAAGGATTACTATTCTAGACCAATATGGTTGTCAGAAACTTCGGAAGTATTTGGGGATCTCAAGAGAAGTGAAAGAAACGGAGTTAATGGCTTCTATTTTACTTCTGGTAGAGATTCCTTTGTCTATAACTCCCAAGAAATAGTGACTCCTGAAGTTTCTGGAGCATTTGAAGAAATCAAAAGTTTAATCAGTACCAGAAACGGGGTTAATGATGAGGTGCTTGGCCAAGAAAACGGTGACTATGGCCGCTATTCTAGACAAACGTTGTCAACAGAAATTGTGGAAATAGTTGAGGATGGCAACAGCATAACACAAAACAAAAATAGAAGGGTTGATGATCTTTATGTGGCTGTTGGCAAAGATGACTTGGATGCAGTGAAATGGGCTCTTGATCATGCCGTTTCTCCCGGTTCCCGGATTTTTCTTATCCACGTCTCTTCTCCAATCACATCGATTCCTACTCCAGGTAACCATTAATCTATTGGAAGACTTTTCCATTTGAGTTCAGTAGAATAAGACTTTGTCACACAACACATTTTGTAGGGAACCTTTCCTTTGGAATATGTTCTAGTGACACCTATGTTGGCTTGTATGAATAGACTGTAGTATGAATGTTTCAAAGTTGTGCATTGTCTATGAAGAATACATCTCAAACTCTGAATTTCAAACCTCAAATTATATGTGCTTGGTGGTAATAACATATCTGATAGTTGGAAGGTTTGAAAGAAGTCAACTGACCCCACAGCAAGTGAGACTATACGTGAATGAAGTGAACAACAAGAGGAAGGATCTTTTGCAGAAGTACATTAAGATGAGTAATGAAGCCAATGTACTCACTTGATTACTTTATGACTATGACATCTCTAGAGTTTATTTAGACCACAAACCATACTAAATTAATCTAATTCTATTTTTGTTACCGTGTTCTTTCCTCTCCCAGGTAATAGCAGAAACGTTGCTCCTGGAGAGCAATGACAAAGGAAAAGCAATTCTGGATCTCATCTCTATAATTAACATAACCAACCTTGTCATTGGAATCAAAAAGCTACCTTACACACGGTATGCTATCGCTGCTTGGATTTCTTTTACAAATGACATATGGGGTAAAATTTTATCCTGGCTAGGCATGTTCTGCTTGACACCAACAAGTGATGCAGCTATAATTTGTTAGAAAACCAGCTAATCACATTTTTTCTAATTAGAAGAAAGTGTCCTTGATATGAGAAAGTGACAAGAAGCACATGTCAAAGATTAAAGAATGTGTATCTTCTTTCTCTAATTTGTTATTTTGATTAGGCGCAACAACAAATTGAGCATAGGAGAGTTCGTAAAGAAACATGCACCGAATACCTGTGAAGTTACCTTGGTTTATAACGGCGAGGTGTTTGTGTCTGACCCTTACATGGATGGCTTGGTATCCTATGGCCAAGCATTCCAGAGTAAAAATCAGTCCAAAAGCAACTTCTTACATTGCATGTGCTTTTCAGGCAAGTCCAGTTCAGTTAACTATTGATTTCCTCTCTCAACTCTTGCTATAAAGATATGTACAAGAAATAAGTTAGACAGGGTTTAGGTATAGATTTCAGCAATGCATGCTATTATGATATATATGTTATTTCATTCTTATTTTGTTGCATGTATGTTTCATTTTATATAGTCTCACGCTCTATCTACAATACCTTGCTTACAGGGTGCATGAGAGAAGATGATGGTAGATAGTACATTTCTCACAACAGCAAAAGGAATTGGGTCAACTACTCAAGCAGTTTCAATTTTCCAGCGTGTTGAGGAATGAAAATTACAACTTTCAATCATGGGGAACTAAATCGGCCTAAAGTAATTGTGTGATCTACATAGAAAACTCATGTCCATCATATTATTTATTTTTGGGAAGAAAACTATTGCGAATTTTCTGTGAAAAAGATACGAGGGAGTTTCTGTCTTAAATATATTAGTGATACAGTTTATGTTCTATTATTATGTAACTGTATAAACATCTTTTTTAATTTAAATTACAATATAAAGTTACTTATATAATCTGCATAGTGTGTTTTGGTAGTATTTTTTTTATTAAAAAATATTTTTTATAATATGATTATATTTATCATAAATTTTTGTTTTAAATATCCATTATAAAATTTACTTGTGAGTTTTAATACTTCTTCTATTTTGCAATTTGTATGCATAATGTTAAAATTTGATGTTGGAGGAGGAAATTATCGGAATTGGAAAAACAGTGAAGAAATATAAGTTCATTTGGAGTCAGCTACCCTCTTTATTAAGGAAGTAGAGAACTGGATTTGGAACCAATGGGGGCTTTACTGTCAAATCAGCTTACAAAATTATGGCTTCTAATATAGAAGTGATATCACATGAGGGTTAATTGTGTTTGGCAACACGCGTGCCGTTGAATATTCAGACTTTGTGTGGAAGGTTATTAAAAAGATCAAACTTTGTGAAAAAGATGTAACAAAGAACAAGACAACAAAGACAAATTCTTCCTCCACCCCCATACCCTCTTCCTGCACCCCCATATAATTTTTTTATTCCATAACTGCCCTTCATGAAATTACATAAATACCCCATATCTTAATGAAATCCCTTCCCTTCCCAACCGGATGATCAGGCCATCCGGTTTAATTTTTTGAAAATGAAAACCGGATGCACCCTCCATCCGGTTCACAATTTCAAAAAACTGTAAACCGGATCGCTTAGTCATCTGGTTGTCTATTTTGACAACCGGATGACCAGGCCATCCGGTTTACATTTTTTTGAAATTGTGAACCGGATGGGGGGGTGCATCCGGTTCTCATTTAAAAAAAAAATACAAACCGTCCGGTTAAGAGAACCTTCGTCCGGTTTACGTAAGTCATTCGCGACTTCCGTTCCTTCGTTATTCAAAATCTTTCAATTAATCCTTCATAGAAGCATTAGGTAACCAATTTATGATGTTTATTAGCAATTAGTAGGTGATATTGATGATTAGAGTAGTTGATTTGG
>Ga0209700_101472_pt1 | contig 48910 bp, 22 predicted proteins | sample SiratroredBW_FD_187528 | JGI IMG/M metagenome (GOLD analysis project Ga0209700, IMG submission 187528) | Root nodule microbial communities of legume samples collected from California, USA - Siratro red BW (SPAdes) (version 2) | ecosystem: Host-associated > Plants > Roots > Nodule | place: USA...
TTAATTATTATTATTAATTTTTTTGTTAATTGTTAAAGTAACAAACATAGTGCTAAATAATTAAAAAATTATTTGTTAATTATTATTATATAATGATTATTATTTTTTTATTAATTGTTAAACCTAACCATCATAATATCAAATAATTAAAAAAATGAATGGAGAGAGAGAAATGATTTTAATTAATGTCATTAATTGAAATTACTAGCATGTCACTTTTATTTTGACCAGTTTGAAATTATGTTAAATAATTTTTTTTTCTACCCATTTTGGGAATTAAAATTTAAAAGTACACCAAAATAGGAAAAAAGCCTACATATGACAACTATAGTAAACATAATTAATAGAGTAAATGAAAAATAGAGTAATTAATTATAAATGCTCTAAGTTTCACAAACCAAATATATAAATATACACAATATTTATACTCTTTAAATCAAGAATTCTATTTTAATACTAATTCAAAACAAGTAAAACAACATCTAAATTTAAAAGCATGGAAAATTACTTTAGTCTCTCATACATCCAAATGTTTATTCTATTTCAACGTCTACATGACGTTTTAGTGACATTAGTATAAATGAAAAATTATTGCAATTTTTATTTCAGTCAAATTACTACTTGGGTGTTTGAGCCTAGAGGAACTCCTCTATAAGAATATTAAATGGCACTGCTTGAATCCTGATTAAGAGATATATGGTCGCTTTAATGAGATATACATGAGACCATAACTCAAGAAATTAATCAATTAGAAAAAAAAATTTAAATGTATCGATTCAATAAAATATCACATCAAACTTAGTTATAAAAAACCTGTCTTAACCTAATTGATTTAAATTCTCTACCTCTACTTAAACCTAATATTAGACATTAAACATTAGAATTCAACATTCACAAATAACCAAATTAGTCGATAGTTAATCTAATTAAAAATATTTAGACTTGAACCTAATTAATACCCTCCCTATTAGCTCAAAATCAAACCAACAACAATCATCACGAGTTATCTAATCTTAAAGTTTACTCAAACCAAATCAAGTTCATTAAATTATAGTAATTACCCTTAATTTAAAATTACTTTATTTCAAGTAATTATTTTAAAGAGACAAGAATAATAGATGCCCTAACTTGTTACGGAGAACTTGATTAAAAAACCAAATACATCGTTACAAGATTAACACAAAAATTTATCTTTTTACATTAGACAATACCCATAACAACAAAACACCATCTATGTAGGAACATTTTTCATTTATTTTAAACACTCTTGCTCATATTTATAAAAACGTGTCATTAATCAAAATATTTTTTTTTTTCATCGAACCTATTTATGATTTAATTTCCAAACTTATTTATAATTCAAATAAGATTCATTAAACTAATATCACCAATTTAGTTAGTTAAACTTTTACATAGTCTTCAACCAGTATTATCAAATGTTTTAGTTCTTTCAGAAAAATATTTTAGTTTAATCATATTTATGAATTTTTTCATGGTAAACCAACGAAGCAAAGCAAACCAATTTGATCTTAAGAATTTTTTTTAGTACATATTGGCTAGAAAAATAAAAATTCCAAACTAAAATATAGTTATAGTGACTAAATCAAATCATGGACACCCTACCCAATACTTTTCAGTTTTTCGCTTTCAATTTTTTAACATATTAATTATAGATACAAATTTGTGTGATATATATTATCACGACAAATGAAAAAATAATATATATATATATATATATATATATGAACGATGTGCGTTAAACTGTCAATTTATATACAAATTATTATTCTAAGAAATATTAGGAGCTTCAGATTCAAAGGTGATAATCATTAATTGGTTTAGATTGATTTGATTTTTCAAAACTCAAAATTAATTGACCTGAACATTTTCAAACTGTGTACTTGCCAAAATTTTATGTTACCCTTTCTCTAATTTGAATTATTGAACTGTGTTAACCCTTATCACCATTTCAGTAATCCAACTTAAATTTTCTGTTATGTGATAAAGATGACTTACCATTATTTTTTTAGCAACAGTCAAGCTTGTACTTATCACTTGTTTGCATCACAGCATGAAGGAACAAGCATGGATGCTTGCAGAAAGTCTTGTTTATTTGAGCTGATATACGTCGAAACATAATAAGTGAGAAAGAAAGAGATGATGCACCTTCATGTGCAAAAATATTTTTCTTCTAAAATTGCATATGTTTGGATTAAGAAGTGAAAAATTAAGAAAAAAATAAAAAAGTGAAAATTGAAATTATTTAGATTTAAGAAAACAATTAAAAGAGAATAAAATGAAAGAAAAAAATTAAAAATGATTTGATTGATGTTGAAAAAGAAAATAATATACGGTAATTTGATAATTCGAATAGTTACCAGAGTTTTCTTGTATTAAAAATAAAAAATGGGGTTATCATGATTATGTTGACCTCTAAAACCAGTCTCTCATTTATCATCAATAAATTAATATTTAGTCTTTTTCTCACAGTGTTTTACAAATATTAGATAAAATTAATTATTATCTTTTCTTAATTTGGAATGTTTTTATACAACTTTTACATATTCTGAGCACCAAACTAAATAAGAAATCAATTTTTGTAGTGTTTGTTTAGCTGAAATTAGGTACTGTCGTGCATGATCTCATTTGAAAAGAAATGCAATGGACGTGTTCCTATAACATGGACATGGTTGATGTCATCTAGATGAGTTGTTTAAAGAAGATATTGTGAACCCAGCACAGTGTTTGTTGACCCATGCGCAGTTCAGATTAATTATCTTGGGAAAGCACAAATAAATCTTACCCTAACTAGATCGTTATCTCAGGGATAAAGTTTACCATAACCGCTTACAAGCTATAAAAGTCTAAGAAAGTGATTCAATACTTTGAGATACTTGATCATATACCTTGTATCTATCTGATTCCACTAATGAAATATATATTATAAAATTAAAGAAGATCTTGTCAAATTGTGTCATGTGACGTGTTAATATTAGATTTTCTTTTTAAAGCATTTTTTATTTGTAGGACGTTTTTCACAGAAGTAACTAAAAAAACAAAATTAGATAATTAGATAATTTGGATTCATCGAAAAAAACAAAACTTTTTATACGTAATTTATTTGCCTCCAAACTATTACAAAGCATCTTCTAAATTGGACATACTGGACATGCTTATTCCTTTTTGTACTTAAGATTACTTAAATTTATTTTTACGAAATATACATCATATTTGTATTTGAAATACACTCGTAGCATTATTAAGAAGTAAGGATGATAGAAAAAAAAAAAAAAACTAGTTTGTGATATTTATATAATCTATTGTAATTTTTTTCTCTAATTTATTTCACTAGGAAGTAATAGTTACAGGTAAAACTTTTACATATTTGCCTTGTTCATTTTGTTCACTTTTTTTATTCTTCTCATTTTTTTTCTAATTTCTGTCTCATAATATATAATGCCTTATTTAAATTTATTCAAATCTAATTAAGATTAATTGATTCTTATATTAAAAAATCAAATATAGTCAAATTGAATCATCATAAATGTTCATATTAATGTAATGAAGTGATTATTCTATTATAAAACAGTTAACGATATTTTCTTACGAGAAAATGAATATTAGACTAACTGAGAAAACGGAGATGAAAATAGAAAAAAAAATATGTAAAAATTGTAATTAATATACTCTTTGAATATAATTTATTATCATTTAATAGATATATAATAATTCATATCAATTTTTTAATAATTATTAAAATGTATTGATATAAACTATAGAAAAACCATAAAAAAACACTCGAATTACATCTCAATAACATGAAAAGTTACTATACCATAAGCTGTTAATGTTGTATAAGTATAAGTAATGTGAAAAAAAAAAAGAGTTAAGAATCAGAAACAGATTTAAGAAAAAAAAAATATTAAAGCCTTCAATTTATTATACTCTGGTTCAGAAGAAAAATTGTATGGATTTTATGTTTGACATTTATGCACCCAAAATTTGATGGCTATTAATTCACTCTCATTTTCCTCCCAACAAGCCACTAGAAAAAACGGCGCTTAATTACGCCTAATCTCCTCGCAGTCCTTGCTGTACGGAAATTGCATTACTAGTTGTGCAGTTATATACCATGCAAGTCATTTTGAACCAAAAAAAGAAAATAAAATACTATATTCCTCATATAAATATTTTATTTATTTACCATTTGTAATTATATTGTAAAATAAGTAGACAAATATTTAAAGAATGGGTAATTAGAAGAATCGACTATATTATAATGAAACTATTTAAAGTGCAGACTATATATGTGAACTATTTTTGGTGCAGATTACACCTTTCTAGTCCTGACCATGCATTAATTATAAATGAGGATGCTTCTCTTAGAACATTTTTGAAAAACCTATTCTTAAGTATTTTTTATGATATAAAAATAAGAAATGAAAAAAAAAACTATTCATTTCATTTTTTCTTTTAATTTTTTTCTAATCTAAATGTGTTTTTCAGAAGTGAAAAAAGTTTATTGAAACATGCCGGGTAATACAAGTGAACGGTGAAAATGATCACACCTTCGTCCATTCATATTGCACAACTATCGTAGTTTTATTCAAAACTACGAATTTAATAATGGCCCCGAATTTTTTAAGTTCTTTACAAATATTAAATATGGTAGCTGTATGCGGCTACTTAGAATTTTATATTAATAAAAGTCTTCAAAAGTGAATGTGGAATTGTAAAAAAAGAAAAAAAAAATGGTATAAATTTGTTTTCAGTGAAACAATTAGACATGCTTGTTGGATCTTTTAAACACAACGGGTGTTACAAAAATTGGGATTTAAAGACCCTTTTATGAGTTGGGCCTGCAAGAGTACTGTACCACCCAAGATCTCTGAAATAATTAAATTAAACTAAATCTTTTGTGTTTTCGTATAATAAATTTTAAAAGTAATATTTCTTATTTTTACAATATTACTTTAATAAATTTTAATATAAATGTAAATAATTAACAAAATTATCTTATGTATCCGTTAACATTTAACCATTAAATTACATGACAGAAGAGAATTTCACACAATATCAAAAGCTTGTTTAAGTATTCAGAAGGATTTAAAAGATTTATTTTTTCCTTTCGGTGAGAGGAAATATATAACACTCCATTCTTATTTAGCTGATTTTTTTTTTTAATTTACATTTACTTTTTTAACAACTGAGTGAGAAATTTAAATTTTTTTGAGATACTGTTAAATTAAGATTGATGAGTTTTATTCAATTATTATTTTTAATAATTTTCTGGAACCAGGAATAAAAATATTATAATTTTATCCTTTAAAACGTAATTGATGATATTTAAAAAAGTTATAAAATATTCATAAATTAGACTAAAATATTTATTAGGAAAATTAATTTTATTAGATAATTATTTAACATTTTTAATTATTATTATTATAAAAAAACTTTAAAAATATATTAGAGATCTAGTTTTAGTTGGCCTAGGCGAGTGAACCCATTTCTGGCCTAAAACTGCATATTAAACGCGAACCAAAATTAATATAATCAATCATTAATTACCCAAGTTTATCGAAAAAAATATTTGTTTTGGGGGCGTTTTTTTCATGTCCATAGTTTCTCCATGCACCCCGTAATTGAAAAAAAAAAATATAATGTCTTTAATTTTTCATATTATTTTTTGGATTAAGCTTTTTAGAAGTATTAAATGACCATTATAATTCTTATTACTTGTATAATGTTTTCTCATTATCTCAAAATCTCAAACATGAATGAAACTTTTGGGATTGAAAGAGAAAAGAAAAAACACCAAAAAATAAATGTTAGGAAACTCACCCTTTCAAGCACTCCCTCTATTATTAACATCTTTATTTTTCTTCATTCTTTTATTTATATTCCAAATTATTCAACACCATAAGGAGTTAAATTCACCTTTGTTAGAGTTAAACGTAATAATCAAATTATTTTGTATAATTTGATTGTATTTATTTATAATTTTATATTTTTCTTTTTCATTGATGTTTAGTCCTTGTAATATATTGATCAACCACAAAATTAATCAAAGTCATGGATAAGACAATGAATATGATATACTTGTAGTTTGGTAAGAGGGTTTGGAACATAGAACAAAGAGTAAAACCACACAACATCCATATTATATATTTATTTCAAATATAGATTTATCGTTTCAAACTCACAAAAATATTGGAGTATTTTTTTAGTTTTAATTTATAATTTTTTATCTATTATCATTTTATCCTTTATAAATCATTTCAAATACAGTAAATAAAGTTAGTGCACCTTTATTAATAGCTCAAATTCGTGAAAATCTAGGATGCCTTACCAAAAAAGTAAACTATAAAACTAAAAGTTAAACACTTGAAAGAGAAGTAGATATAATCATAGAAATTAAATCTGTAGTGAATAAAAAAAATCAATCGTTTTCTTTTATACAACTTCTTAATTTTAAAACATTAAAATAGCTTTTCATCTATATTAAAATATTTTAGCTAAACTTAAAAAAACTTATCCTTACATTATGTAAATTTTATAAAAAAAATAGTTTTAGTATTAACATATCACACTTATACATATATGATAATGTATTTTAAAAACATTTAGTTTAATTTGTTTTTTAATATGTTTATGTTTTGTTTTAAACGTGTAATGATTATGTGTTATACGGAAGTATAAAATTTGTCAGATAAAATTTCTTAATAAAGTGATGAAGTAAATTTATTTTATATTTGATGTATAGTTTTAAAATGTATGTACGTATAAAATTCCTAAAAAAAATAAATTATTTTATGAATTTTAGGAATATATAATTTTAAATTAACAAAGAGATTATATAATATATAAATAAATGTTAAGTTTAAGAATAAGAAATATTTGTTGAACATGATTAATTTTATATCGTTAAGATCTATTTCTTATTTATAAAATTATTTTTTAAAAGTTTTCACAATTCATGTTAATTGAAAATGGAAAAATTCAAAATAACGCCAATAACCAAACTTTAAATGCTAGATATTTAAAAATATTTTTGTGTTAAATATCAATTTAAATGCATTAAAAGCCGAGCCACGTATCAAATATGAATCTTCTTTTTCCAATGTTTGATTTGGTTACAATTTAATGCTATTTTAAGAAAAATTGTACTGTTGAAGCCTGTTTAATTCAAATTAGGTACATGATTATTTTTATAATCAATTTGTTATTTTGGATACTTTTTATAGATTAATTGTAATGTTTAGGCAAATCACTTCAATTAGAATTTTATCTTAGTCAGGATGTTTTATTTTATTTTTGAAACTCGTGTTTATAGAATATTAAAGTTTTAAGACGTTTGGTTTGAGAATACTAGGAAGATTATGTGTGATTTTTTTTAATATGATAAAATCGTTGTTCCTTTTTCTAAATTCCCTTTTCAAGCCGTTGTTTCATATTCTAAATGTATAAAGTGAAAACAAAATATATATTTTTTAAATGCCGTGTATTAAAAAAAATAAAAATAAAAGCTATATAATCTTACCTTAGAAGAAAAAGACAAATCCAGTGAAAAAAGTGAAATGATAAAATCTTTGAAGGAAAACAAAAATAATAAACACCTGTATTAAGAGAAAGAAGAAATATAAATATAAATTGTAAAAATAGAATAAAATATTTTTGCCAATAATATAGTAAATCTTCTCACTTTTTTTTTCAGAATGATTTTTATTTAATTCTTTTGTGTTATTTTAATAATTGAAAGTAAAGAAAACGTGAAATAATGTTAGAAACAAATTTATAATACAAAATATGCAAAAAAAGTCCAATTAAAACAGGAAAAAAAATCAACATGCAGAAACAATAAAAGTGACGAATTTGTGTGTGTGTTTTTTTGTACTGATCCATCGCAACTAAAGAAAACAAAAGAAATGAAAAATGTTAGCAAATGACTTTTTCGGTAAAAAAACAATGAAAATAAAAAATAAACAGCACATAGATAGTTACTATTGTCTTTTGGTGTATAGAACTCAAAGCATGCGACATTTTTTAACTTTTTAATTTGAATTTTCCATAAATTTGAATTAAGATACTTATTAATATTATCAAGACGATAATATGGAATAACAGTGATTATAATTAGTTAATTATAAACATACAAACTGTATTAATTACTTGTAATTAATTTAAAGCAAATATAAATTATTACTATGATAAGTTCATTTTTTTCTATGTCTACTTTCGGAAAATATGACTAACATGTTAATTAATTAAGTGAAAGTTAATTAAATTATGAATTAAGATGTTGGATCACAATAATATCAAGAATAGTTAACGTCAATGGTTAACAAATGCTACTAAGTCATTTATCTTTTCTAATACGTCTCAATTAGTTAAAAAAAATCTATATATGAGAATACAAACAGTGTTATCTAAACTAATTATCTGAATGAAATGAATTAATTAATTTAATTACTAATATTAAATTACCAATGATTATATATATATATATACATTCAAAATACTTTAAATTCCATTGTTCTAATTTTTCACCAATTAACTGATGAAACTTCATTTAATAGTATCTTTATAACAAAAAAACAACGCAACTTATCATTTGAAGAGATTACAAAAAAGGTTAACATTAATGCTTCTCATCAAAACAAACTTTTAAAATGGTGCTCATAGAAGGGATTAGAAGCAACACAAAGAGGAAAACACTTACCACTATTGTCACGTTGATTCCCATTTGTGTAATTAGAAGCAATAAACATTTAACACTATTGTCATGTTAATGTATAAATATATTAAATATTTAATATTAATTAAACATTAGTATTAATCAGTATGCTTCAACATTAATTAATATATTGAATATATTATACTCAATATTAAATAATATAACTATTAAATTTTAAATATATTCAGTAAATACTCAATAGTTATAATATTATTTTAATATTTTAGTACCAAACGTTGTTATAATATTATACAAAATAATACTTTATGAATATTTATCGTATAATTTTTAGTGTAATTGTGTTTTCAATATCTAGGATGAATCCAGTTTTAGTTCCAAGGAAAAAAATCATTTTAATTTTAAATTTGTTTAAGAAATACGATTTTAATCTCTCAAAATTTTCCATTTAAAAAAGAAACAGTTTTAATTATGTTTAAATATAAACTTTTATTTCAAATTTTGAGAAAATAAAAATAATTAAGACACATTTAACCTTTTTTTTACATTTTTTTGAAAAGTTCACTTGGATTTAAAACATTGTTTTATAGCTTGTTTAAAAAAGGAAAAAGAATGAGAGTATCCGAAAGTAATTAAAAGAAAAAAGAAAAAATCCTCTTAATCGGTAAGCCACAAATATAATAAATAAATAATTGATTATTGAATAAGTTGCCGTTATGTACAGATGAGATAAAGATTCTCTGTTATAGGATGCAATTTAATACCATGATCGCGCCAAATTGAGGATACCCCAGCCGCAAGATTACTGGATGCGTAATTCATATCTGCAACTGAGTATTTAACGGTGAGATACCTAGTACGACGTGGTTCCCACTCGTTTATGCTCCGTACGCAATATTTTTGAATCGTTTAATTAAAGTTTTAAAAATTAATAAATCATTAATTATTATTATTATTTAATTAGTTTCTCACACTGCACTTAACGCTCGGGCAATAGCACTAAACTGAAAGTACCTTGTTTTGTGCCTGTTTTTAGCTCTTATTCTTGCAAGTTCCCATGGCTTTTCTCTGACTCTTTAGCTTCGCGTTACAGTGCCTGTGATGAACGGCCACCTCGAGGATTTTATCTTCGGCAAATGTCGATGTTCTGGTGCTGAAGAAAGGTATAACTGAGTAAGTGTAGGGTTACGGTGTGTTTCGTTCTTCGTTTGATTTATCTTGCTGGTTTGAATAATCTGTGTGTTTCGAGACCCTATCATTGTGCAGAATCGTTTGCATGTTTCTTTCTGGAATTCGAACTTGTTGAGCTTCGGTTGCTGTTTTCTGTGTAGGAATCGGAGCTCATTTTTGTTTGCTGTTGGTTTGTTGCTGCTCCTGGCATTGCCGGTGCGTGCGATTTCGAGTCAATTTCTTTGTGAATATCGCTGTGTATGTTGTCGTTTTAGCTCTCGAGAGCTGGTTGAACTAGTGGATCTGATTGAAGGCCTCTACGGCTCTGTCGTTGGTTATTTGTGCTTCACTGGACTGATTTTACGTTCCTGTTGAATGTTGTTTGCCAGTTGTCTGTGTTTAGAGCTTAATTGCTATCTGGTTTGAATACAAAACTGAAAGAGAGAGGATGGATGAAATGGACTTGATAACTCTATGTGTGTACTGGCTAGTTTCTTCTCTAGAAAGAAATGATTAATATTTAGTGATTCGTATCTAGGATTTTTGTTGTTATTCATGAATGTCATTAATGCATGCAGTTTTTACCATTTTTATGAATTTACATGTATATTATACACTATATAAACTGTATAAATTATTTCAAAAGTGTGGCTATTCTACAATCCTGTTATAGTATTTTGCGGGCTGGTCGCTAAGAACCACTATCCAGGATTTAAAATACGGGGTCAATTATGCCTAAGTGAACCTTGTCTAGTAGTTTCATGTGATCCATGTAGCCGACTTCAGACAGTGGAATAATACTTTTGTTGTTGTTGCTGCTGCTTCTCCTTGCCTAATTATAGAACTCAGTTTCTAAACTATCTTCATTACTTCATTGTCAGTGGTTCACACTTTTTATGTTCTGAATATAGAATTATACAACTGTCTTCAGAGAACAAGTTACTGCCATGGTTTCTGGGCGTTTTTAGGGTACTTTGGCACTAGATGTTTGTATGTGACAAATTTACAACTCAGTAAAACTTAATTGATGGGATACTTTTGTTGTCTTCAATTTCCTAGAACCATCATATTATCAGCTCGCCATCTAATTTTCAACCAGACAATGTTCCTGGGTTCCTTGGATTTCTGTTTGGAATGTGAAAGCATCTATAATGTATGTTGTCATGTAATAGGTTTCAGCAAGTGCCACAGACTACTACAACATAGATTATGAATTATCTGATCTCCTTTACTTCTATAAAACCTTTTGGTGTGGATGATTTATTTATTAAATGTTTATTTTTTAGAACAAACCAACATTGGAGGTCTTTTACAGATTATTATGGTGTGGCACTTCAGAGGAACCCCAGTTGAATTAATTGTATTGCAAACATTTGTGTTCGAATGCTAAATGTGAATTTACACCCAGAATTTGCAAATAGTTCCTGCTCTTTTCCTCTGTGTTTGGCAAGCTTTTCCTAAGACATGCGGTCGTGGTGGGGAAAGTCTTCTTCCAAAGAGGTGGAAAAGAAGCCAAACAGGGAATGTATTGTTCACACCATACAGCGGAAATTAAAGAATGCTTCTGAAGATAAATGCAATAATAAATCTGGAAGATCAAGGAGACATCGTGATTATGCGTTCTCCAAGAAGGGATCTAGATCTCTTGCACCTTCAAGATCACCATCACCCTCTACACATGTATCCCGATGTCAAAGTTTTGCAGAAAGGCCTCTCTCTCAACCACTCCCATTACCAGGGTCACATCATTCAGATGCCATTGGTGCAAATCCTGGGGTTATTTTGACATCAAAAGTTGATAGAGCCATAAACTCAAAGCCATCTCTATATGTTCCCCTTCCAATACCTGGTTTTGTTTCAAGCAAGGAGGACGCTACTGATATGGAAGGAGAAATAGCCACTGCATCTGTTTCTAGTGAAGGCTCAATTGATAGTGGCAACTCATTTGATTCGCCGCATTTTATTAGTCCTCTGGCTTCTGACTGTGAAAATGGAAACCGAGCCACCATTAATAGTTCTTTCAGGTAGTTTTGTCTCCTTCTAGATACATTTTTTTTTAATGCTTTCCATCTATTTACCTTTTCTTTTGTCCCTTCTGTTACTAAATTTATTTCTATTTCCGGAAGTCTGGTGCACAAGAATCAACCTCTTATTACTATCCAAAGAAACTCAAGAACATTCTCAAAACCAAGTCCTCAGCCGTGCAATAATAAGCCATTGTCTACCTCACCAAGAGGGGTTCCTTTACATCTGCAAAATCTGCAAGTAGCTCGCCCAGGTGGTTTGTGTAGTGTTCCAGATAGTTCAATATTAAGTCCTAGAAATGCAATGGGAGCATCTGGTCCTGAACAAATGTTGAACTCCGAATTACAGACAAGAAAGCCTTATCCAGGTATAACTTCTGGGCACTCCTATAGTATGGTTTCAGGCCGTAATTCTAGTCATAATTCAGTTGGTGGGGATCTTTCAGGACACGTGATTTTGCCGCAAAACAGGTGTAGCCCTGAGTGTTCTCCAATAGTTAGTCCCAGAATGACAAGCCCTGGTCCCAGTTCCAGGATACAGAGTGGTACTGTGACCCCTCTGCATCCTAAAGCTGGAGGAACTGCAGCAGAAGCACATACAAGACGCTCTGATGATGTGAAACTAAAAAATCATCAGTTACCCCTTCCTCCAATAACAGTCACTAAGCTGTGTCCATTTTCTCCAACCTATTCTGCATCAACAACTCCTTCAGCCCCTCGTAGTCCAGCCGGATCAGAAAATTCGATAAGCCCAGGTTCACGCTGGAAAAAAGGGCAGTTGCTTGGAAGGGGAACATTTGGACATGTATATCTTGGTTTTAACAGGTCTGTATGAAGTGTGAGTAATCTGTAAATTTTGGGTAGGGTGTAAGTACCAAGGGAGGGGTAGTATAGCAGTACCAAATTACTCAAGTGCCTGCCAGATATATTCTGCTGTAGGACCAATAATCACTGTATGCGCGATTCAAGAATTCTTAATCAAACAGATTGTTTTTGAACATGCATTTCTCCACTTTTTACATCGCCCTTATCCGTTAATGTCAGCACTGGTCCTGTTTAAAAACATGCTTTGTGTTTTTTTCTGCATTAAATTCTTTCAGCTTTTTAATTGTGACTTAGTTCAACTTCTGATGTTCTATAGAGAAAGTGGTGAGATGTGTGCGATGAAGGAGGTAACCCTTTTTTCAGATGACGCTAAATCAAGGGAAAGTGCACAGCAACTTGGCCAAGTAAGTTTTCTTCTGTAGATTCGGTGGAATGCCCTTCTATGATCCATGTTACATGTCTTACACTTGCTTTTCCTTTGGGAAGGTTAAAATTATGACGCAAGAAAAAAAATCATTTACTTTCCTCAATTGTCTTTACTTTTTGTTTAAACAGTAGAACAAGGGATAATTTTGAATTAATGGCATTTTATAATCATGGCGATGAATATTCACGTATGTGATGGCATTTGCAGGAAATTGCAATGCTTAGTCGGTTGCGGCATCCAAATATTGTTCAGTATTATGGATCTGAGACGGTATTTATTGAGTCTTTGACTTTATTAATGATTTCACTTTCTGAATCTGCTTACATAAATCGAGACTTTCACGTTTGCACAAGTCAGTTGTTATAATTGCTTGTGTGTTTTGAGAAACACGATTAGTTTCTTCTTAACTGCAGTTGCAGCTACTATTGTTATTTAGTGCTTCAGATACTGTCAAACTATTGACTACCGACTGTCAAGTTCAGAATGTATTTACTGCTTTATGAAATTTTTATGCCTAAACAGATCGATGACAGACTTTATGTATACTTGGAGTATGTCTCCGGTGGGTCAATCTATAAGCTGGTTAAAGAATATGGCCAGTTAGGTGAAATTGCAATTCGCAATTATACTCGGCAAATTTTGTTAGGACTTGCATATTTGCACGCCAAGAACACTGTTCACAGGTGAGTTTTATGCATATTGTACTTGAAGTCTTATATATTTTTTCAATCATTACAGTGCGCACTGTAGCGGAGTAGCTCAGCAGAGTGGGTTTGAGCTGCTATGGGATTGAAATAGAATAGCGGTTTTCAATAGCAGTCATTGCAGCTGCTAGCGTCTTTTCATGTTCTATAGTGGCGCTCCCGTGATAGAAACCCATTTTACCTCTGAACTTTAGATTTTTGGGGTAAAACTATGATTTCTTTCCTATTTTCTAGTACATTTTTTGCTTTAGAAACTAATAGACTTTGAAATCCTTCTTCCTTGACCATTCTATACCTTTGTTTTGACTTTTGTTCCTTCACACTTTACAGCACTTTGGTTTATGTCTTCTGCTCTTCTTCCTTTTAAACTTCCCATTTCACATTCTACTAATTTCTTCATGCTCTTTTTCTATTAAATTCCCCAGTATCTTTCGTTTTTTTATTTTTTATTTTTATTACCACATTGCTTCTAGGTTGATGGTGATCATGTGTGCAATCTTGTGAGTTGTTATTTATTAGGAATTTCTGTATATATATATATCTTTTTTGAGTTTAAGCATACAAGATTATTTAGTTTGTATAAACATCTATCTTACTGCTAGCCCGATATAGTGTTTTCAGAGGTGGCTGCTATGCGCCAGTCTCCTAGACTGATAACTATGGTTTCAATCCGTATCTATTGTTTTAATTATGATGTGATTTGTGAGACGATTTCACCTGGTCTGATCCCTAGATTCTGATCAGGGACATTAAAGGAGCAAACATATTGGTGGACCCTAATGGGCGGATAAAATTGGCAGATTTTGGGGTGGCAAAGCATGTAAGAGCATTTAAATGTTTTATTGTGCCACATCTATGACTTTGTAAGAGCATTTAAATGTTTCATTGCGCAGATTTGAGTTGAATATTCCATGGCAATGGGTTTGACTAGCCAGGTCAACCTAATTAATGTCAATGTTTGGTGGGTTGGGTATAAACATTTGATCCCATCAAGTGCAAGACCCGCCTCACATAATCAGTGGCTTTTGATAGGTTGAGTTGACCCATCATACTCTTTTCCCGAACTTCCATCCGCACCCTCAGCTCTCATCTCATTCACTATATTGAAAAAATGTTTTTTATTTAGGTGCACTGATTTTCCCAACTGTTAAAAAAAAAGGGGCCCACCTATCCTGCCCCATTCATTTGGCAGGGTGGATAACCTGCTTTGCCATCTTTCTGACTTGATATTTCCTATGTTGAATGGTTTGCAGATAAGTGGGTCATCTTGTCCATTTTCTTTCAAAGGAAGTCCTTACTGGATGGCACCTGAGGTCAGGATAATTTCTGCATTCATTTTAACACTATTTTGTAAGTGGTCTTATGGTGTAGTCTATTCTTATCTGTGTTACCGCCTTAATTATATAGGTTATAAAAAATTCAAATGGTTGTAATCTTGCGGTTGATATATGGAGTCTGGGATGCACTGTTTTGGAGATGGCGACAACAAAACCTCCTTGGAGCCAATATGAAGGGGTGAGTTTGTAGACAGACTAAAAGTATCTTGAATATTATGTATGTGCATTTGAAATCTATTTTCGGACAAAAATAACTGATTCTTGGTTGGAAACTTGGAGGACATGCTTGTCTAGAAACATTGATTGCTTAACTTGTTCTGTTGTTTCACACCACATATTTCAAGGTTGCTGCTATGTTTAAGATTGGGAACAGCAAGGAGCTTCCGACAATTCCAGATCATCTTTCAGAAGATGGAAAAGATTTTGTGAGGCTTTGTTTGCAAAGGAATCCGCAAAATCGTCCCTCGGCTGCTCAACTTCTAGAGCATTCATTTGTTAAAAATGCTATGCTGGAAAGATCTATTTTAACTGCCGTTCCTTCAGAAGATCCAACTGCCATAATAAATGCAGTGAGATCTCTGGTATGTCATTTCATACAATCATCTTTTGTTAAGCTGCATTGTTTTTCTCAGTTTGTGCATGGCTACGTTGTCCATGAGTTCTCACGATTCGTCACTTTGAATTTCTTTTAGGTCATTGGACCTGCAAAAAGTAATTCATTCTTAGACTCAGAAGTAGCTGGGATCTATCCGCCTAGAAACTTGAGAGCTGGTTGTGGATCAAGGTCTCTTTCAAACTCAAATATGGCACACCCTTAAGCATGGGAAAGATCACGATATAAAATACAACCGTCTACTTTGTGCATATGAATATTTGTAGCTGTACATTTATTCAAAAGCTAGGAATCTGCATAATTTTAGCACTTATTTTAGGCAAGTAGCTTTATAGTTAAGTTTCAATAGTTGACAAAGAAAGGTGATGGATAAAGGATCTGATGTCATATTGGTAAAATTTATGCTATTTTTTATTTATTTTACGTACTTTGACATGAAAGAGAAGGTACTAACTTTTTTGTGCCCTTTGTTTACAGTGATCCTCATACACCAAGGGAGATCTCTGGTCCCATTTCTCCCTCTTTGCCTTATAAATCATTGCATACAAGTGGAAGGATGTCACCTCCAATATCTAGCCCTCATACTGCATCTGGCTCATCTTCGCCCCTAACCGGTGGCGGGGGTGCTATTCCATATCATCAGACAAAGCAATCAATACACTCCCATGAAGTTTCGGGTATGATCCAAAAGTCCCATAATGGTGTTATTCCAATATCTAGCCCTCGTACTGCGTCTGGCTCATCTTCGCCCCTAACCGGTGGCGGCGGTGCTATTCCATATCATCAGACAAAGCAGTTAATACTCTCCCATGAAGTTTCGGGTATGATCCAAAAGTCCCATAATGGTGTTATTCCAATATCTAGCCCTCGTACTGCGTCTGGTTCATCTTCGCCACTAACCAGTGGCGGTGGTGCAATTCCATTTCATCAGACAAAGCAACAACAATTTTCACATGAAGTTGTGGGTATGATCCAAAAGTCTCAGAATGGTGCTATTCCAATGTCTGGCCCTCGTACCGCATCTGGCTCATCTTCACCACTAACCAGCGGTGGCGGCGCTGTTCCATTTCATCAGACAAAGCAACCACTATTCTCACACGAAGTTTTGAGTATGATCCAAAAGTCTCAGAATGGTGCTATTCCAATATCTGGCCCTCGTACTGCATCTGGCACATATTCGCCACGAACCAGCGGTGGCGGTGCTATTCCATTTCATAAGATAAAGCAACCACTATTGTCACATGAAGTTTCGGGTATGATCCAAAAGTCTCAGAATGGTTGTATTCCAATATCTAGCCCTCCTACTACATCTGGCTCATCTTCGCCACTAACCTGTGGGGGCGGTGCTATTCCGTTTCATCAGGCAAAGCAACCACTATTCTCACATGAAGTTGTGGGTATGACTCAAAAGTCTCAGAATGGCGCCATTCCAATATCTAGCCCTCGTACTGCGTCTGGCTCGTCTTCGCCACTGACCAGTGGCGGCGGTGCTATTCCATTTCATCGGACAAAGCAACGACTATTCTCAAATGAACTTGCGGGTATGATCCAAAAGTCTCTGAATGGTGCTATTCCAATAGCTAGCCCTCGTACTGCATCTGGCTCATCTTCGCCTCTAACCAGTGGTGGCAGTGCTATTCCATTTCTTCACAGAAAGCAATCACAAATCTCGAATGAAGTTGTTGGTATGATCCAAAATCCTCAGCATGGTTTTTATTCATTTGGAAATACCACTTATCATGGTACTAAGCATGCGCAGTTTGGGAGAAACTTGCAAACTACACATGCTTGCCGGGATGTAGGTTCATCTGACAATAACCATTCTAGGAGGGCTGTCCAGGGAGACCCAATTAAATTCCGCAATGGGAAGTCATACTTGGCAGATTGCGGGTCACAACAGCTATTGAGGGATTATGTACGTCTACATGCATGCCTGGATGTTAAACCCGATGCCCCAAATCCTGATCGCTCAGATGGTAGGCATTAAAGTTTTGAAGGTAAGCACATTCGGATAGCGTAATAGCAAAATCATGTAGTACATTTGGGTAAATCGTAAATCTCAATTTTGTTCTGAGTTTCGAAATCGAATACCGTCTGAAGTCTGCGTTTTCTTAGGAGGCGCAACATTCAGTCTCAGCCTTGCGTTAAAACATTTTTTAACCCTCTTAAGGAAATGTAAATTACTAACATAATTGCTGTCTTTCGTGTTTAATCATCATCCTAGGCCTAGCCGAAAATGGTGGTGAACGCCAAAGCGTATAGAAAGAGATGCCTATTGTAAATATTGGAGAAACATTATATTTATTTAACAGTTTCCTCCTGTAATTGTCTCTGTTGGTGGGTTTCTTCATCTCATTTTACGATATCTCTACGCTGAATTTATCAGCATATGCGGGCTTAACTGCCGAAAAGGTCGCAGCAATCTGCAAGAACCAAAATTTTGGACTAATTAAAATTTAAATTTATCTCATGCTTTTATTTCCCGAACAATTCAATTCGGTATACTCAGATTAATGAGGTTACTTTTTTAAAAGTCGCTTGAGAACTTGGTAGCGTTTAATCCAAGAGAAGGGAATGGAAAGGAATTTTTAGATTTCATTAAAAATTTTCGAAAAATATCAAGATGAAAAGGCTAATATTCGTACCTTTTCTCAAGGTTGGGAGAAATTGATGATGAAGTAGCTTACAATACAACTAAAATGTGATATTTATCATTCAAAATACTATGAAATGTGTAATTTGAAAGAAATGAAGACATTTCTAAGATAACAGCCATACAATCCATATTTTCTTCACACTCTTGCCAACCAACAAGGTAAGTAATCTTGTTTTATGCTCTTAACCAAACACACTGTAATATTGCATTGATATGATACTATTGCACGGCACATGTGGTAATATTGCGATTGCATTGATACTATTTCCTGATACCATTCCAAGTAACGATTTTGATATCAATGGAACGGAGTATTGTAACGGGTCAATTTTGAAACTGATTATATATTTTTATATAGTATATACACAGCTCAATTTTTAACAATAATAGTCTCAAAGCAATAATGGTAGTCGGAGATGTAATTTATTAAAGCCTTAAAGATTAGGTTTACGCTACCATATATTTCTAATTCTCTGAAATTTCATTTTCAATACAATGTTGGCATGTATGAAGCTTTCTCTAATTCAGTCCAGTCGAACAAACTAAGCTACTTTGGATTAGTCAGATTTGAGCTTAGTTCCCATAGTTTTTTTGCCAGTTCTGAATCTTTAGCCAGAGAGGTCGGCTCTGCCTTATTGCAATCCATAAAGTATTCACCAGATATTCCCTTGACTTGTGGATGCAACGCCACGTAACACTGAGTTGCAGCTCCCTATAAACATATTCAATTGCCAAAAAACCGGTGTAACCTTTAGAATAACAGCATATCAGCACACACTGCTGCAGATAATATTTGTATGTACTATATACCTGTTGCACGTTTTTAAGGAAGTATTTGCCCACCATATTAGCAAGGGCTGCATAAACCAAGTAGTAGATACATGAATGAAAGTTCAAATGATTACGCATAGTACATGGGCGAAAGTTCAAATGGTTATGCAAAGAATTTTGTACAAGAATCACCAGCTACAACATCTGTCTTGCTTCTCTTTATGTCCCTTTTACTATATATGCATAGAATGGTAAGCATATTGATATGGATTATGTAGATCAGTCAGTATAACTATGTCTAATATTTATTAAACCGGTCGTCAGACCTGTTTCCAAAAGCAAGGATACTTCAACAAACACACTAATTGAATGGCATAGAAACTAACCATTAACATAACCATGGTATCGCAAAATATTTGTAACAATTGATCCAGGATGAAGGGAGTTGACAGTTATTTCCACTCCTTCTTCCTGAACAAAGAAAACATGCAAGGGTTACATCAAAACTAAAACCGATTAGTTCACCAATTAGTCAAAAGACCAAAAGGATTGAAAACTCCATTACTGAAGCAGGCTATTCACAAACATGGAACACTAAATATTGCAGTAAATAAAGTGGAACCAATGAAATTCCATAAACTAGAGGTGACTTTTAATGATTATAATACCTTCAAGCGCCTTGCAAGCTCCTTTGCATGCAAAACGTTAGCAAGTTTTGATTGTCCATAAGCAAAATAACTGTTGTACCTGTTAAAAATCAGATAGAGGTGGAAATTATGCAATTTTGGTAACTCAACATTAGACATGAATAGAATACATTTATTATGATTTTTTTTATAGCAAGAGCCTTGTAGCAAATAGGGAAAAGGTTTATCATTGATTTATCATTCCAATCAGACTAATACCCTGATTCGTCATTGATCTTATCAAACAAAATTCCTTCACGGTAAGCAAATCTGTGTGCCTCTGATGACAGAATAACTATCCTTCCTTCCTGTTTGCATTCTCGTACTGTTTTCCTCATGGTTTCTAATAAAAGGTTTGTCAAGAGAAAATGACCTACAAAATAGTATTAAAAAAGCATTAATCTTCAAAAATATTTTTGAAAATCATAATAGAACACCAACTTTAAGTTATATGTGATGATTTAGAAAGACGTTTAGCATAAATGAGGTTGGAGAAATCTCACATATTATGTGAAGTAAACATGTAATATATTACCTAAATGATTGGTTGCGAACTGCAATTCTATATTGTCTTGGGAAAGCATGAATGGAGTTGCCATCACCCCGGCATTGTTACTTCAAGGGAAAGAAAGAATATTATTTTTTTCAACTTTTAAACAAGCAAACGAATATAACTTGTTTCAAATTTCAAAATCAACAAATAAAACAAGGACGTAATTTTACAGGTATAGTTTATCAAACACTGTCAACCAAGAAAGTAGTAAAAATTGGCAAAAACATCTTTCCAGAAAGATAACAGCATAACAAAAGGTCATCAATCATTCACATGGAGCCAAACAGACAAAACATTACCCAAATTATCTTAAAACAGCTAGAGTTAAGATCTCTTACATTAGGATATTGAGTGAAAGACCAGATGAGTCAAAATCTGCAGCAAATTTCCTTACCGATGCCATAGAGCTTAGATCTAACTCCATAACATCGATTTTAGCGGAGGGAATTTCCTTAAGAATAGTTTCTTTGACATTCTTACCACTGTCCACATTCCTTACTGCCATAACAACATGGACACCGCGGGATGCAAGAACCCGGGTGGTCTCCAGACCAAGACCACTTGATGCTCCTGAAAATGGACTAAATTAGTACTGAATCATGATAGTTAAAACCACAGAATAACTAAGACTCCCATCTAAATTAAATAACAAGTAATATGGGTCTCATTTGTTCAACAATTCAGCAAAACTAGTTACCATCAGAACCAAAGAAAGTTAAACAATCTGTGTAGCATGTACTGTATGGTATACCAGATTAGGTTACATAGCATTCTCTTAAGAGATCACAAGTGTTGTGTCTTCAATTGGGCTATTTTCATACAAAGCTTTGATAAAATGCTACCATTGAAATAAGCCTTAAGTGATGCATCATTAAACTACAACACAACAAGAAAAATAATACTGTCAACTTTCAATTCATTTCATCACACAAAAGGGTTCCATGTGGACAAGGGCGTTCTCGGACAGACAACATTAAAAATATTGACTTGCTTCAAGTGGAAAACCCTTTAATACAAACACACACGCCCCAATTTTCTCAGCACCAAGAAACACATAAACCCCAATTTTTATTAAATAAAAAAAGAAAAAAAAGAAAAGGGGAAGAAAAACCTGTGACAATGGCGGTGAGAGCGGTTCCATCAATCCCTTCAGTGACTTGTTCGGCCGTCGAAGAGGCTGAGAAACCTGACGGTCCTTTCCAACCGAGAAACCACATTTTTACTTTCGCACACCAAACAAGTCAAAACACAAATTTGTGAATTAAACTTACACACACCCAGCTACTTGTTTCAGGTAATTTATTTATTAACGGAAACTACTAAAAATAATTACAATTAACTCTTCCTATTTTTTTTTTTCAAATCACACCTGCAATTTTTTTTCCGTGTGTGATGTAAAAGAAGTGATGAAATAATATTTTTAAAATAAATGATAGATTTGTGTAAATTTTCAAAAAGTTGAAGACTTGTAACATCTTCAATGGAATTACTTATATCAATTCCTTTATCAATAAAAATATTTATTGTAATTAAATATTTTGTTGGTATTTTTTAATGACATTAAATATTTTGTTGGTATTTTTTAATGACAATTTAGTGTGATCAATAATGTTTTTTTGCTAATGGTCTAATATAAAATCTTGTAACCGAAATTTTTTAGAAAATTTAGTGAATTGAAAATTTATTTTATTTCATATACGTTGTTTCAGTGGCTTTACATCTCTTAAGAAAAATTCAAGCTATGGATTAGCTAATTTTTTTAAACGAACTAAAGCAATAATAGGTAGTGTGGACAATTCTAACTATTTGGGGTTAATGTATAGTTTTAGTTTGTCTATTTCTTTATTTCTTTATTTTAAAAAATGTATTTTTTTAAAATGAATTTTATCTGACTAAAACGAAGTTGAAATTATTAACTCAAGTTCAAAATACTCATATTTTTTTTAAAAAAATAAATAAAGGATTTGAGTTTGATTTTTATTTAAGAAAAACAATCATTTGCGTACTCAAACATTTGCTTATTATACACTCGTAGAACAAGTTTTATTACTTATAATGATTATTATTTCTAGAGTAATTATTATTTATGGTAGTTAACATGAAATTTTGTAATTGTATCAACAAATATAATTCCACAGTCTAGATAGGAGGAAATATATTTACTTTCTTTGAAAATATAAATTGAAAACGAATAAATGATATTAAATTACTATAAAATCAATTAAAAAACGTGAAATATAAAGTAAAAGTGATTAAAGTGCTTGGAAAGCAGTAACAAAACAGTTAAAAAAATGCATGTAAAGTATACTAAAGTCATTAAAGAAATGTATAGAACATTGCATTTGCGAATGGGCACAAAAATGTAAGTGAGGCTGGAAAGTTAAAGTGCTTCAAAAGTAAAAAGATTGAATGTAAATGGAAATGAAAAATGATTTCTTGAAAGGATAAAAGGTAAGAATTAAAGTGTTGAAATGAAAATGCTCAAAGGAAATGAAAAACTTGATTGAAGTTCATTTAATTCCTTGATGAGTAATAACTGTACTAAATGACGAAGTATCGATAACTTCTACAAATTTCTTGTCATAACTTTCAATCATGGTTAACTCTTCAATCTTTAAATTTTTCAGCATAGTAGTGTCAAAATAAAATAGGTCGAAATATCATATTTTTACACTTGATTTAAAAAAAGTTGTATTAAAGAAAAACATTTTCTAGTACCTAGCAGATATATTGAACGACTGTTTTCTTAATACCGAAATCAACTAAAGAATGGTGACATTAACACTCTACAATACTTCTCTCTTATAGGAGAAAAATATGATGAATTTTCTTGATATTAGACCTTCACATGCTTGATACATATCGAAATATATGTATTCCCATTTTTTTTTTCTGCTGAGGCAATATCATAAAAGAAGCAATCCATATAAAAGAATAAATAAAAGAAGTAACCATTCAGAGTGTCACAAATACAATAGAAAGGAGGTAACCATGTCATAATTTACATCCATAAAGGATTAACACAAAAAGATTCACATGATGAATTTCCAAATTAAGCAGCAGATACATAAACAACAATTAAATCTGAAGCAAGCACGTGGAAGAATGAAGAGCCTAAGCCCTTGCCTTGAAAGGAATGGCTCGGATAACTATCTGGTGATACAAAGCAGCAAGAGCAGCTCCAATGAAAGGTCCAACCCAGAAAATCCACTGCAAACCACAAAATAACAAATTATTTCATCATCTAAGAATAGATCAAAATTTCAAGTCTTGAAAAATTATGGAAGTGAGGAACATACTTGGTCATCCCATGCATGGTCCCTGTTGTAGATAATGGCAGCTCCAAGACTCCTAGCAGGGTTGATGCCAGTTCCTGTGATGGGAATGGTGGCCAAGTGGACCAAGAACACAGCAAATCCAATGGGAAGTGGAGCCAAAATCTGCAAGTGTATCATGTCATACAATAAATTAGCCACATTAATTGCAAATTTGGAACATGCCAAGTTAATTGAATGCATGCAATGTAAAGAAAGAGCACATACAGGAACGTGAGAGTCTCTAGCGTTTCTCTTGGCATCAGTGGCAGAGAAAACGGTGTAGACAAGAATAAAAGTGCCAACAATCTCAGCTCCAAGTCCATCACCCTTGGTGTATCCAGAGCTCACAAAATTTGCTCCACCTTTGAACAACTCATACCTTGCATTACCCTCAAACCCCTTCACCACACCAGCCCCACAGATGGCTCCAAGACACTGCATGATAATGTAGAACACTGCCCTTGTCAGGGACAATTTCCTTGCCAAAAACAGACCAAAGGTCACAGCAGGGTTGATGTGTCCCCCTACAACAACAAACACAGATCTGGCTCAGTTCCATGTCTCAAAGCAAAACATTCGTAAACAAAAACACATTGTCTAATAATAGTGTCAAAATAATTGAAAAACATGATCTTTTCATGAACAAAATTTTGGAATTGAACTAGATCCAAAAGGGTAGATCCAAAACATTGAGAAGATGGGAAAGCAGTAGAATACCTGAAATTCCAGCAGTGCAGTAGACAAGGGCAAAGATCATGCCACCGAAGGACCAGGCAATGCCTTGAATGCCAACAGAGGAGCACTTGGAAGAGGACCTGTTGACACCCATCACAGTTAAGATGGTGATGTAGAGGAACAAGAAGGTGGCCACAAACTCAGCAATCCCAGCTCTGTAGAAGGACCATGATTTGAGCTCACCAGGCTCAAACAAAGGAGCTGGTGGTGGCTCCTTGTAGTCCTTGTCACCCTGTGCTGCTGTACCCAATGGCTGCCTCTCTGAGAACTTGTTTGCTCCAACCTTAACATCTTCCTCTTTATTCTCCATTCTCACTCTGCAACAAAACCCTCACACCCTTTCCTTTCTTTGCTTAATCTCCCTCTCTTCCAACTTTAATAACCTACCTAGCCTTCCACTACTCCTTTATATAGTAAAGACCAAACTCAAAACTACAACACAACTCCAGGGTAATAATTATTTATTGTAAAGTAAAAGGTTTAAGTGTGGCTGTTTTTTTGTTCTTAGCAAAGGCTGTTGTTGTGATTTTGATTATAGTACTTCTAGGATTAAAAAACTAATTTTTTTACGTAGGTTAAGGTCTTAACATGGTGATGTGTCCAATTATGAAAAGGGCAAAAATAATTTTCTGGAAAAGTGTAGAAGGTACAAACTTGTCTTCTTCTTTATCCGCCGCAGACTTCACTCTCTCATCCCTAATATTTTTGTCTTTTTAATGTTTTAACGTGTAAATATGTAAATATACATCTACATGAATAACCCTCTGTCTAAAGTTTTAATCTTGTTTGAAACATAATCATATGATGCATGTCACTAAACAAGGATGTTAGTTGGAGAGTGGAAAAAAGATAACAGTAGCCGTTAGGGATGGTTCTGGAGAGTGGTTGAAGTTGAACTTTTTTCTGAGCTCCAAGTAACGGTAGGGAAATGAGAGCCACAGGATTGTGAAGGAAATCGGATGGATAAGAAGAAATGACCGTTTGGTGACCGTTGAGAAAGTGACAGGCACATGGAAATTTAGATAAGTGTTCTGTGGTCGTTATCAAACTGTGGTTCCCTGTTACTGTTACTGTTACTGTTGCACAAAAGCTATTAAAGTGATTCCTCTGCCCGTGATTCTTCCATTAATCAAAAGCTAGTTTCAGTTCTGTCATCAAATAAAATAAAATGGGATTAGATTAATTTAATAGGCCTCAATCATCACTGAACATACCCTACTTGATTATCACGCCAGAAATAAAAGAAGAGACTGATATTATTATATATCTATACACATTTTTTAAATTTTAATAATAAAAATATAAGAACATGAGAGAAAATATTCCAATTGATGATATAAATCATACTTGGTCAATTTGAGTATTTATAACTAGAAAATGTTGTATAAAAGGTATATAAATAATATAACTCGTGAAGGAATAATATAACACAGCGATGCTTTTGGTTCCGTTTAACCACTCCGCCACCCCTACTTTATCTATGAATATGAAATAATACGTTTCACAAAATTATAACATATTTTGTAATCAAATTATCGTTTGTACATAGCTGTAAATGAATCATATATTCTAGAATAACCTAATTACTGAAATCATTTTTAAAATGTTCTATTTAACTTTTATTTGCAGTGACTTAGTTGGTATCGATCACATCACTTCTAAACGAAAACAGAGTATTCCCATTTTAGAAAGGTTTCAATATAATGTAAATCTTTTAGGTGCAATTTCTTTTTTAGGTGTGTTAGAAATAAAATAAAGTTAGCAATGACAACTGTTCCAAGAGATTAATGATTTAGCCTTTCTTTATCATAAAGTGATTGTTGAGTTTCAAATTTTTAAGTATAATTAAAAAAAATTTCGTATATATATGGTATTCCTATTCAAAATAAATGCATATTATTTAAAAAAAAAACACTACATTATGTATTTGAAAAAAAAAAATCAACAAACAACAATTTTCATTTATCACATAAAAATATCTTATATCAAACATATTATATATTTTAGGTTATTCAACCCTTTTCAATTTTTTACTCTAAAGTTAAGCACTAACAAAGTTGGAATCATCATCTTCTGAGTTTAAATAATTGAAATGGTATTGTTAATTACTGATGCTTTATTCTTTAAAATAGATAACATTATAATTTTGGAATTGGTGACCTTGTTTTGTAATGGTAAAGTGTTTCTTGTTTCAGTACTTTTATATGCATTATTCTGTCTTAACACACTAACCCTCTTATAAGAACAAAATTATAATAGAATCATGAAAGTTCAAAACAAATAAAACCTTAAACACAAATATTGAACCTAGGCTCTTATGAAAGAGAAGCATAACTTGGTTCATAATCCACACACATGTGCATATAATATTTGTGCAGATATTGAATGGTTTTAGGGATTCTTGTCTTTGATCTTACATTTTGTATTATTTAGATGAACTTAAAGAATGATGAATTGTGGACCTATGATAACATGTATACGAAAAGCAGAGTGGGCCCTCCCATAAAGCTTTATATGTTCTTTGTGCTCAACAGCTCATACTTCACAGATACCTTGTTGGACCTGCGTGTCACACATGCCCATTACCTCTACATTTTTAATTTTATTTATTTATTTATTTAACAACACATTTTTTTAGTTATTTTTGTTCATCTTTAAAAACTCATATTCAAAACTTCATGGACGCCTAAGTCCTTACTTATCTCTGTACATACGTAAACAATTTCTTTAAAGAAGACTTCCATGTATTTATATTTATAACCATATACGTAGATTCTCCCACTAATATAGATAAATCGTTTTCTATTTTACTTCTCATAATACTTTTAATTTATGATATAAAATTTATAATGTATATATATCCACCCATTATGAAAAAGACAGATAACAATAATAAGTTAGGCATTGTCCAAATTGTGGACAGATCTTTCTGTATTATATACCTACTTCCCTACTACACACTATTGTGATTGAAATCATCATACATTAAGTATATTGTAAGCAATAATAAATACAAAACCATTTAGATTACTCAGGTCCTTTTAGCTACATTTACGGAAAAAAAATCCCTAAGAGATATTTACTATTTTAACAGGAATAGTAGTTTGTTTAACCCATTTCTATATATTTTGATCATCATTTTATTTGTGAAATATATTTCTGAAGTCTTTTTATGTTTAAATAAACTTTAACTGTGGTCAATAGTCTTCTCTTGAATATTTGTGATGGCTCTTTACAAAACTCCTTTTACACAATGGCAGTGTAACTTTTTCGAAGAACAGAATCAATTACTTTTCACATTTTCAAGACCTTTAGTTTACTATTTTCTTCTTTTAGTTTACTTTATTTAAAAACTAAAATTAGTATCGATTTTTTTGGCAATTTTGTTGGCTTAAAATCATAAATTCTGACACTCTTTCGAGCCGCTATCCTTCAGGTTCAAAGGTGAAATTTTGCCTTTGAAAATCCAACTTTTAAACTATAATTTATCTCAGATGTCATCAAGTTATAATCGCATCATAATACTTGGATTATTAAATAAAAAATTTAACTATATTCTAGTTATTAATTATAATTTTTTTTATATATAATAAACGCTCAACTTAACAACTGGTATTAAATCTAACATATTATTTGTCTTTTAACCCCAAATGGTAACTATCTTATCAGATGTTATTAAAAGCAGTTAAATCCAGTAGTGATCTATATGAGTCGACGTTTTGTTTTTTAACAAAGTATCTTTATTTCTTGCACTTGTTATCAGATTGTGTTGATAACTTTTGTTTTTATGGATTTGGATTGTCATTAAGAATTATATATTGAAAATTAATTAACTTTTGTGATTATATTTTAAAATTTAAATTATAAAACAAAACTGAGTTGAACTTTATTTATTATTTAATATATTAGTATTTTATTGAGAGGATGAGAAGATGAGAAGATGAGAGGATGAGTTCAACTAAATGAATTAATGAGAGGATGAGAAGACCTTAATGCCCATCCAACATAATATTTTGGAGAGTTTTGGTAATGATTCCAAAACATTATTTTCAACCAAATTATGTCATTAGACTCTTCATATTATCTTTTTTTCCTCTTTCCTTTTTCTCATTTCATTATGATGTTGGAATCTTATACATGATGTGATGTGCACATGCATGGTCTTTCCCTTTCTCATCCACTCCACCAAATGCCACAATTAGTAATGTTCATCCATTCAATCATTAAAGTAAGAAAAATACTTTATATATACTCAATTTCCACCTCATTCTTTTCTTAATATAGCACTTTTCATTTTGTTAAATTATCTGCTTTTCTCACACAACCTTTCTCTTCTTTCCACTTCTAAACTTCAAATATGGTGGGTATTGCAATTTTGCAGATGATATCTTATCTTTTTCTTGAAAAAAAAGGTTCTTTCAAATTATTTCCATTAATTTAATATTAAAACTAGTAATTGAATGGAACAATGTAAAATAATCTTGGTTTGGCCATGCCCATCCATAAAGTTTAGTGCCATGCACATAATTAGATCTAGAAGAGCTACCAAAAATACAAGATTAAAAGACAGGAGGAATAAATTAACCATCTTGGTAAGTAAAGTTTCAAAATGATTTCTTTTTCAGTTACAAAATAGTTTGTTTTCACTTTCTGAAGAGCAGAGTTACCAAAGTCAATAACAGATAAGGTAATATAAATTAATTTTCATGAAAGATATAAACAATCATTCCAATAAAAAACATCATTCATATTTACGAGATTCAGTATTTTTTCATGCATTCATATAATGAACAAATCTGAATTATTTGAGGAATTGGCTTACGTTATTCTGGTAATTTAAAATATTCAGATTTGAATTGTTTAATCTTTATTCAAAAGTTTTGATTCACTTATAAAATATTAAGTATGCTTTGGGATATGATTCCTTATGTACATACATAGCATGTGTGATTATCAGTATTTGGGATATGATTTTCTCAAACTAATAATTATACTTTCTTGGTTCTAAACACGATTCTTTATTTTTAAATTTGTTTCTAAACAAACAACTACTGAATTTGGTTCTAAGCACGATTCTTTATTTTTAAATTTCAGAAGAATCAAACCAACGAATTTACCAAATACTATTGAGAATGCTTGGTAATAACTATTTTAAAAAAATACTTATATTGTAAAAATTCTCTCAGAAAGCTGAAAAATAATCATTTTGTTTGACCATGATCGACTTTATTGTCAGGTACACTGAAAAACTTTCAACTTATCTATGATTTAGGTTTCCTTTACACATGAAAAGTAATTTTTTTTTAATTTTAAATTTTTTCATATCTCATTCATATACTCCAATAACTTTTCTATATGATTCAAAAGATGCTAGATATAATCTTTATATTGAAGATAATGTAGTGAATGATTAAACCATAATGTTATTTGAATTACTTTTTTATTATATTGTTGTACATTTTATAAGTGGGGCCTTAAAGAGTTTATTCTATATATGTTTTGGTATTGGAGGTTATATTTCCAGGGTAAGGTGTTTCTCAGGAGTCTTCGTGCCATAAATTCTTCTTATACCTCCGTGGTTGTGAGAAATGTAAAATGTAAAACTTTATGTGATTTTATTGAAAAACTTTTGGATTGGATGATCTAAAATATTTTCAAATTGTATACTTTAAATTTTAAAAATTTTAATATTGTTCAACATTATGTATTATACAGTATAAAACATGTTTTCATATTACATAATTTGATGTACAATTTGAAAATGCTTTTTTGAATTATACGAAGAAATAGTGGCATAAATTCTTCGATTGTAGCTTTATGTTAAGAGCTTATTATTGAAATGTTCATAAATGGTGATTACATTTGTGCATGCTTTTCTATGAATTGTGGTGGTGGTAAGAACCTTGTAAAATGACGTTAGCTCTGCAGATAATACGGTAAGAGAACCATATGTTCGCCATTGCTCAACGAAAGAATATTTTTTATATTTTCCACATTCTCCATAGGGTGCAATAAGAAACCATGGTATGCATGATGAATTAGTATCTCATTACCTTACAATTTTCCTGCACCATCTCTTATTCATATTAGAATAGACTTTTAAAAATACATATATATTTTGTAAAGTCGTGGAAGGTATGAATGAGAAGTAGGATAAGAAAATTGTAGGTAACGAAAAAGGATAAATAATCAGTTAAATGTACTAAATATAATCATATTTCCTTTTAGTATAATGGAAAATAAAATAACAATCTTAATATAAAAGCTTTAACTTGTAAATTTGATTTGAATTTTGGTAATGATTGAAGCAATTAAACAAACATTTAATCTTTAATAATGGTTACATATGTTAAAGTTATCGTTAACATGTGCTTACAATTATTCTAACTCTATTCATAGTAGGTATTCTAAAATCTAAATCCACATATATGATTGTATATTAACAAAATGTTAATTGCAGTGTTAATGTTATTTTTCATTTAATAAACATAAGTAACAATTAATACAAATCAAACAGGTGTTTAATTATTTCAATAAGTTCAAATAAAATTAAAATTTGTATACTAAGTTTTTTTCTTATTATTTAAAAGAGCAATATTTATGTAATTATTTAATTGTTTACTCATAAAAATATTAAAGACACATTTAAATTTCTCAAAAAAGTATTTTATTTAATAAAAAAATTTAATAGTTGCTAATATTTTGTTATGTCTAAAATATGAATTTTACTTGGAATATAAATTAGTAAGATGTACTGTAAACAAACAAGACAGGAGAAAAATGGCCGTGAATTACCCATACTCGAAGAACAAAGACTGAACAGTTGTACAAAGCTAAGAAAGAGGAAGCTAACTAATGCATTACTCTTCATAATTTTGTTAGAAGACGTGGAATTACAGTGGAAGAGGGAAAAAGAGATTATGACTACATTTGTATACACAAAATTAAACGCGGTTGGATAAACTATCTGTACTGAGCCCACCGTGCAATTTTTGGCCGGAATCTGAAAGCTATTTATTTTTGGGCTTGAAATTTCCAGCTTTTGCCCTTTTCTGCTAACTTGCTAGAGTTGCAGTCAGACACCAACCCATTATCAATGGCTCTCTGGTAACCTGAAACAGTAACAAGAGACAAAAAACGAAATAAACATGTGATTTTTTTAGTTTAGAGAGGAGAGACGGCATTTCCTATTCTTCTGTGTTTTTTTTCTGCTGTTGTTTATTCTGTTTTAAGGTATGGTCATCTTAGACATTTGACAATAACAAGCTTGTTCAAGTAACAAATGGGTATAGAAGAGGAAAACATTGGACATTACCTCCATGGAAATTCACTTGTATCTATTCCAGCTTGGTGAAGCTCATCAACATACTGCAATGCCTCTCGGCACTCTTCTCGATCGTCAAAGAACTCCTTCTTATCACCTTCTATTTGATATGCTTCATGGCCTTTGCCAGTAACCACCTGAACCATCCATATAAAAGTATAAACTTGTTGCACGCATCACGACCCACATTAACAATTCTTTGTTTACATTAACCTTTTGGCGGATTATTTCCACTTATTTAAGATATGATGTTCTTAAAGAATTAATTCAAAAAGACGTCAAAACAAGAGTATGCAGGTTACTAAACTCCACTAATCAGGCTTTCAGTATTTTATTTTTTCAAACAGTCAATCTAAATCTTACATAGAATACGATATCAATAGTAGAATGACGGCTAAGATGAAGTTTTCTCAGCTCCAAGAAGCACAAATCATTGAGAAAAGTTAGTCTGGTTTGGGCCCTTATACTAGGATGGGATTGCATCAATCGCAAGTAAGAAAATAAAAGGGGAAGATTAGTTAAGGCTTCAATCAAAGCAAGGCTACCAAAATGTCAAACTAGAATTCCCACATTTGTGACGGAACTGAGTCATGGCTTCATTGAATCACTAATGGGTATATAGAGTAAACTACGATATATGGACATAAAAAGGATGAATGGAAAATAGATGAGAAATAAAATTGAAGTTAAAAAGGCGGTTGGTTGAAGAGAAATAGAGAAAAGATGAGAGAAAGATAGAGATAAGTGAAAATAGGTGAAAAATAGTAAAGCCCCATTACTTTTAAAATTATTTCCTAATTACATCTTCCCCTCCAAACATTTCAATTCATTTCCATCTTACTTTCTCCCCCTAATTCTCCCCTAGCAAACACACCATGAGTGCCATAATGAAGCTGGATGTTAAAGGATAATTCATCCACATGCAAAATAAGGATTGTTATTGTGGATCATGACGTATAGTTATTCTAGGTTTCTTCAACGTGTTCAAATTTAAGCCTCTCCCTATTTTTTTCTCTCTTAATCAACATATTTCAATATAGTTGTTCTTCCTGGTTGGTTTTCTTTTTAGCCTCTTAAGAAAAATCTGCTCCATAGAAATATCACTTTGATATAAATCTTAATATTCTTCAAATTTTTAAAAGGAACATCACAACTACGCTCAATTCTACTACATCAGAGGGTGAAACATAGGAGTTCCATTAACTTACAACCACATCGCCCTCCTCTCCCATTGCAACCGCAGCTCGCACAGCTACTCTCCTAATGTCATGGAGAAAAAGTCTATGACCATTTGGAAGAGGTGGATAATAGTCATTTTCTCCATATTTGAGGTAGTCATGCATTGACCATCCTACCCCAGATAACATATCATCCAATATATCCACTGGACATAAAGACAAAAAGCATGTCAAAATTAGTTAAAGCATGTACAAATATTCCTACATTGCCTGTATTCAAGGTTCAAAATACATACATGGGTCTTCATTTTTGGGATTGTCAGATGTCAGCATGGTCACTTCACTTTTATCTGTTGCTATCTTGGTCATCGCAGGTCTCTTACCCCTTTCGCCCTCACCACAGCATCCAATGACTTCAAAGTGAACAAGAAATTGTGAGATGCACAATAAAGAGAGCATATTTCAATCAAATAATCCAAGGCTTCGAACTCCAGGGCATCTGAAGAAGTATGTAGTTTTAACGTTCCAAAAGAAAAATGCGTTGGTACAGTTTGTTCATGTCCAAAACAAAATTATAAAGGAAACCTTCCACAGCAATAAGCGAAACAGTAACACAACACAAACATACCAGTTATGATCCTGCGAGGTCCTAGCTCTCTTACAGAATCAAGCAATCTAGACAATGCATCAGGAGTACTGGCATGGTCCACTATCACCCCAAACGCCTGTTCCTCATCAATCAACTCACACCTCCCAGGAACCGCATCAACCTCTTCAATCCCTCTAACAATATCCTCTAAGGGCGCCCCAACAGCAATCCCAACCGCTACAGCCGCAAGAATGTTGTAAATATTATGCTTCCCAAGCAAACCTGAAGAAATCTCCAGTATCCCTGTGGGAGTATTAACCAACACCTGAGTCTCAAACAAAGAAAGTTCAAACTTCAAGGGATGAACATCTGCGTCCTTATTCTCCATCGCAAACGTCACAACAGGAACCTCCTGGCTCCCATGTGACACAAAAAAGGGCGCATTCGGATCATCAATGTTAACAACCTTCCTATGCCTCTCAGGATCCACCATTCTCGAGAACAACTTAGCCTGCGCATCTCTGTCGCCCTCCTTCTCCTGACTCAAATTAGTGAAAACAGCGATATCAAAATCAACCTCATCGTACTTCCCCTTCCCCAGCCCATGAGAACCAGCCTCCATGACCACCGCCTCAGTCCCATTGTGAATCATCTTCGCCATCAAATTCTGAACCAAAACAGCATCCACCGCCGCGCTACCCAACTCCAACTTATTATCCCCGTGGACAAAAGAGGCAACAGAGTTCAACATCCCAGTGCGCAGTCCCATGGATTCATACAAACTTTTAATCAAACAAGTGGCGGTCGTTTTGCCATAAGTCCCAGTTATCCCAATCACAGCCATTTTAGTGGAAGGATGTTTATAAAACGACGCAGCCAAAGCAGGAAGAACGGCATTAGTATCTTCCACAATAACCAAAGCCTTACACCCCAAAGTATCCTCAATATCAACCTCTTTACTAGCCACAACCGCAACCGCACCTCTCTTATCAGCCTCAGAAAGAAACAAATGTCCATCGGTTTTTCGCCCAACACAACACACAAACAAATCACCGGAATTAACAATCCGCGAATCGTGCTGAATTCCGGTGATTTCGACTTCCAAATCACCGGAAACCGACACCGGCACGACCTTACTCTCGTCTAAAAGCTCAGCCAAACTCATCTTAAACTTTCCGTCCACAATCCTAACCTTACTTTTCCCGTAACTGTCAAAATCCAATTCAAACGGAGATTCACTCAAGCCTCCGTTACCATTACCGGTGAGTCCCTGGAGCCGTTCAATTTCCTCCAAATCGCCGAGCTCCTCCGCCTGAAGTTCATCCACGGCGGCGGCGGCGGCGAGCTGGTCTTGTTTGGGGGGATTGGGCTCAAGAAGGCCTTGGGAGACGAACTCCTTGCGCTTGAGCGCGATGGCTTTGTCGATATCGCCGAAGAGGTCGTCGCCAGAGGTGTCGAAGTCGACGTTATCGGGGGCGTCTTCGACGTCGGCGATGGCGGCGAGGTACGTGGCCTGGTTGTTCTTGTAGTCCTCCTCTTCGATTTGGCGCGCGCGTTCCGCTTGGCGATGGATTTGTTGGAAGGTGGAGAAGCCATGGGAGGAGTCCTCGGCAGCCTCCGGTGGGTCGTCCTCGGCTGGGCTTGGGTAGAACCTTCCATCAGGCCCAATGGCCCGTACCAAGGGACATAAAATTGAAGAGCGAAAGAAGGGTGTGAAGTTAGAAGGTTTGCGAAAATGTTGGAACTTTACTACACTGGATGTGGTGGTTACAGTTGCAGTTGCAGTTGCAGTTGGAGAAAGCAAGCTTGGAACACGGAGAAATGATAACGCCATCAAAGGGAGTGGCACTCGCGACTACACTGAAGGGGTTTCCTTGGGTTTTTAGAATTTTTTTTTGTCTGGATTGGGCCTAAATGCAGTTTTCTCTTCTTGGGCTCGGCCCAAAGTGCATTTACCTTTCTGCAATTGCTTCTTCCTGCACCCCATCAATGTGAGAGGAGAGGACATAAGTGTCACTCTGAATTAATTGACAGTGGTAGCAAAAGAAGGAGAAGGGGCCAGGACTGTTCCCTCCTAACACATCAATGAAAGCAACACCTCCTCTCCTGCAAAAGGGAACTTTCCTTTAAACGGCACCGCTTTTGGTACTAAGACACCTCCATTCAACAACACAACTCAGAAAGGAGCACAACATCATACTTTGATTGCTACTTTTTTCCATTAAACGGACTTAGTATGCTCATAATCACATTCCTTCAACCTTAAACATATTGTCGAACTAAATATTTGTATATCTGGCACTAAGACAATGAAAGACATGCAAAGGATGGTGCATAACGGAAGTGGTGGACATGTTTAGAAAGGTTTCAGATAACCAAACAAAACCAAGCCAAGTTGCCTTCACCCAAAAGCTTTCCTCAACCACTAATTATTTTACAATTTACCAGTCACTGTCATAATATTTGGTGTCCCAATCACAATCCTTTTCACTATTTACACACACACACGTTCCCTTTCCCTGTGTTTTTTGCGTTTCGCACTTCCTTATTCCACTCTAGATCTACGTTATCATGCTCTTGTTTAAGCTGTAGGAGGTATTACAACCTGGTATGTATCTCTCACCTTTGATTGATATGTCCTTACAATTACAATTTCCATTGTTAAACTTAACTATGCAAAAAAAAGGACTTAGGTATGCAGAAAGTAACTTTGATCTTCACGTGTTTGTGTTTTACAAACAGTTCTCTTTTGTTCGGTGATTGGGTGAATATGCAAATTCTCAATTGATTATAGATCAATATATAGGTATACTTGTTTAGTTTAAGAAAGTATGATCATTCGATAGTAAAATGAACTCTTCCTAGTTTAAATCTTTTTGTGGGGTTTAAAACTGATTATCAATTAATACTTCGAATTCTGGTGTTTCTAATTGTCTTTTGGATGCCATTCTGAAGCTGAACATAGTTCACTACTTCTCACCTACAAGGATTAACCTTTCCTTATTTCTGTTTTTGTACAGGCTTGGTGTACTCACCTACAAGGATTAAACTTTTTACCATTAAACTTGACTCAAAGCTCACAGATAATATTTTTCCTCCTTATCATGGCGAAAAGATCTCCTCCTCGGGTTAACCAAACGTACGAAACAGGTTGTACGTGGCGAATGTTTAGAATCTTTAATTTTCGTGAAGGTCGTTCCGACAGAAGATTGGTTTCCAATAGGAGGCATTTGAATGCTCATGCAAATGGTAAGATATTTCTTTGTTTGGTATTGAATAGATTTAAAGAAAATACGCTACGATTTTAAAATGAAGAGTTTTGGCCAACCTGTGCCTTCATTTCCCATTTTTTACTTAAACCTTACATAAAAAAAGAATTGTAAGTTTTCTGCATCTTTTCTTCCCAGCTGCAGAAAATGGAAAATCCAGAAGTAGCTCAGGTGTGGCTAGCACAGTTGATGAGAAGCACCTTCAAATTGGTGTAAGTTCTGATCAAACACACTTCCTTTTCTAAGGTTGATGTTATAAGAGGAGCCCTTGCATTTAAGATTCTACTTAAAATAATTTATCTTCCCATGCATGATGTTTTTACCCTTTTAACATGGTCATATGTTTTACCTCTTCTCTCATCTGTTTACGTGTCCTTTAAGTCACTCGTGATACTGTCATTACTTATCCAGTGTACTTGTTATTTCAATTTAAACGTCAAGGAAGTTTTTTAACCATATCTCTTGTACAGAGAGGAAAGCATTTTCCTAGACATTAGATCTTATTTTGTTTTGACATTTTACTCTTTTCTTCTATTACCCTATTTTTTTAATCTCAAATTCATAAGTGTGGGGGTAGGTGTAGGACTTTATGACATGAAGAAATCTTTTAATTTTCCTTAATAATGTAGCATTTTAAATCTTGAAGGCCTTGACAATTTTTGTACTGTGATGATGGCCAAAAGACTTGCATCCTAGTATACATTTCAAAATCATCCTTCAGCCTTGGTCTAAAAAGTTAGTGTCTTGTTTTGATGATCTGGTGACTAGTTTCATGAAGAAAAAAATCCATACATTATGAACCTAGAAGTTTTCTGTAAAGCTTCGAAATTGCCACGTGTAGATAGCCAGATTCGGCAAAAGTGGTGCCATGCACTCCTCTCATAATAGAGAACGTAATGCACTGACAGATAATTGTAATTACAGGTAAGTTCCAGAGGAAGAGATTACTGTTGTAGAAGTATCAACAGCATGGTGAATGATCAGGTAGCAGATTGGGAAAATGAAGTGACAAAGATGATTGCTGATCAGAGGTTTATCAATACACATTATCAAGGCAAAGATGGAGCAGGCTGTCAGCCTAATCAATTCTTGGATGCTTTACAGATTTTATATTCAAACAAGGAACTTTTCATTAAACTTCTGCAAGATCCAAACTCTTTGTTAGTAAAACAGATTCAGGACTTACAGAGATCTCAAGTGAAAGAACCATGTCAGAAGGCAAGGCAGAAAAGGATGAGTAGATTAAATAAGCCTCAAAATAGTAATCCTACACAATGTGTAAAACCTCTTAATTCCTTTGATAGATCTGATTCGATGGCAAGTTGTAAGCCTCAGTCCTCAAAGACAATAGTAGTTTTGAAGCCTGGCACTGTTAATAGGGAAAATTTTGTAGAAACAAGCTTTGTTAGCCCTCCACATTCGCCTAATGGCTTCAGTTGTAATGCACAAAACACTAGGATTTCACATTTTCCCTTCAGTTGTATAAAGAGAAAATTGAAGCATGTCATGAGCGTAAGGAGACAAGAACAGCAGTGGAGGACAACAAATGGAATGCCAAGTAAACTTTCCTCCAGTTCAAAGGGCCTGGGAGATGGTAAAAAAGCGAAAGAATTGGAAATTTCTGAAAGAAACTCACCAATTAAAGCCCTTAGTAATACTGGAAAAAGGTTCGATTCATATCATGATTTGAAGAAGAGAGAGAACATTATCATGTTCAAGGATTCTGAGTTATGTATAGGGCAGGAAGCTGCTTCTTTTGGTGAAAGTTGCAGTAAGAACACTTCACTTGGCCCTCGTGAAGAAAATATATTGAAAATGCACGTTGAAAGTAGGAAGAGTCGGTCTCAGATGTTAAACTGTGGAATTGAGGAATGTACATGGTGCATAAACTCTCTAGAGAGATCAATCTCGCCTCCTGACATATTGTCCTTGCCAAGCTTGAATAGGTACTGTGACCACAGTTCCATCACTGAAAGGATGAGAGAATATAGCAACTATCAGATGGTCCCGAGAACCAGGTTGAAGCTTCAAAAAGAAGGGGAAAAAGGTTCGTATAATTTTTTAGGACCGAAAATCAAGGATCCATCAGTGGCAATTGTTAATATGCATAATAAGTTGCAAACTTTGGGAGAAGACATTAGTCTTAAAAATAGTGTTCCAAGCCACAACCTGCATGCACATTATGATATTCCTAGAGGTATGCGCTATATAAGAAATATTTGTCTCATCATTTCTTTAGCATGGTCTAGGAACTTATAAAATCTTGTTACAATATGCATACATAAGAGAATGCTTTTTGAAGCAGATGGCAGATACATGGACAGTCCTACTCAGAACATCGACATGAATAATATAATCAGAGGAAGTGGATCTTTGCTGGTAAATAGTTTTTGACATTTACTCTCAGTGTGAAGTGACGTAGAAATCAAACTTTTACTATAACTTCTTTGAACAAACTTTTTCACAAACACTTTTATAAGAATAAACATAAGCTTATTTAAACACAAAATTATGTTATAGGTATTCTTTCCTATAACTTCTTTAGTGTTTAATTTTCAACCTATACATTAACTATTTTTAACTTAAGACCTATGAGAGTTTTTGTAAAAAAATTGTCCAACCGGACTTAAATATGGATTTGTCTACTTTTTACATGGGAAAGTGCAGTGTCATAATTGTTATTGTTAAATCAATGTAGTATATTTTTACAACTTTGTAGTTATTTTACATTTTTTTTATCGGCAAAAGTAGTTATAAGTACTTGTATTTTAATGTAATCTCAAAAGTTGATTTTCTCATTAACAACTATATGTACATGTATTTTGATAGGAATAATCAATGTTGCTTCTTGTTATAGATTAGTCAAATCCATCCAAATAATTCCTGTCCTTTTTTTTTATCCTTAATATGAATGATGAAATTTGAAACTTAATAGGATTTGCATCCAGAGATCAAGACTTTGCCTTTTTCACCAGATGTTTCATCAAGCCAATCCTGTCAGAGAACAGACAATACTCTAAACATGGGAAACAAAGTTGAACACCCCAATACTGAATCTGCTGTTGAACATTTTATTAAGGATGATGTTACCAACCTTCCAATCACAACCATTCAACCAGGTAAGGTTTAAACTGGACATACTTGAATTTGTTTTTCCTGTCTCTCTATTGTCAAACCAAGTTGACAGTTTAGGACTTCCACAGAAAAGGCAGTGCATGAAAACATTGAAGAGAACCATTTTGAAGACCTTTTAAGACTCTCTTTGGATCCGATGAACGATTTATCCTCCTCCAAAGACATCATAGACTATGTAAGGGAAATTCTGCATGGTTTCAACCTGAAATGGGATGAACTTACTCTGAAGAGATCATGTGACCAAATGCTGGATCCATCCACCTTTGTTGAATTGAAGGAGAAACCAGTCTTGCATGATTGTGTCATCGAAACTTTCATGCAGGTATACCAGAACAGTGGTTTCCCACTTCACGTTCCAAACGTCCAAGCTTATGCTGTGAAGAAACGTGTGGTTAAAGAGATCACAGAACTTGTTAACTTGCACTTTCACCCTCATTCATCATCTTTAACGTTAGAAGAGCTTGTTGAAAAGGACTTGGCAAGACGTGGTTCATGGCTAAACATCCAAGTTGACGCAGAAGATATTGCAGTAGAGATGGAGAAAGATGTTCTTGAAAAACTGGTATTGGAAATTGCGTCTGAGATGGATTATCAGAAACATGACACATGGCAGTAAACCTATCTGTACTTAATCATGTAATGATAATTAATAAAAAATTACACTTGTATCAGTGCAGCATATTTTATTAGTGCAATATATTTTATTAATAAACCTATTTTTACTTAATATGAAAAATGTTAGTGAGACATTATTATTTACTTATATTTATATTTGATACTATATTTTATTAATAAAATATTATATATAAATAAAATAATAATATATATTAGTATTAAATGGTATCAAAAATGAATAATAGTGTTAAAATATCATTATCCATACTTAATGATGGGATGATACTTAATGAAAAATTACACTTGCATTATTACAATGTATTTTTCATAAATATTAGTAAAAATATCTTTATGTAAAGCAATAAAAAGTATTATTAAAGACAAAGAAAAATAAAGACGAAATTATAAAAATAAAATGTGTTGCTAAAAAATAGTTATTGAAATTAATCTTTATTTTTGGTAAAGTATAGATTATAGATAGAGTTTGTGTGTATGTCCTTATCCTTTAATCACTGTGCAGTTATTTAGGATTTACATATATGTATAGCTATTAGGCGAAGAATAGGTAAAAATTAGGCGAGAATGGATAAAAAGCATATGAAAAAATAGATTATCCTTTTTTATTATTAAAAATCCAACTTAAAAGTTTACGGTCGGAAAATTTTTTGCATTATGTAAAATAATATTTTATTTGAAACTAATTATAATTGTAATTTGTAATAAATATATTCTTTAATATATTAGATTTATTAAAATAGTTTATACTATAATATTTTGGGGCGGAAAAAGTAGAATGAAAAATTGAAGAAGGAAAAAAAAGTAAAAGAAAAATGTATGATATCCATGATATTTGGACACTGAAGAAAATAATACAAAGAAGCTAGTCCCATGTTAAAAAGTTAATTCATACAAATTGAGTAGGAAAGTTCACAAGAAAAAAAAATATATAAAATGACAAATATTTCTAGCGAGGTTTTTTTATTTTTACCTTACTATTACTGCATTACTAGTTTGCTTGGTATGAAAAAAAAAAAAAAAAAAAAAAAAAAAAAAAAAAAAGAGAGAGAGAAAGAAAAGTAGGAAAATTTTATTCTCTTAATGATTTGAATGCACTAAAAATGGGTCTGGTTTAAAAGTTAGTCCACCCAAATTGGACTTAAAGAAGGGAAAGATAAGCATAAAATGGGTATTGCATTTTACAACCCCATACTTTTCAAGATACACCTTCATATTGTGGTGAAATAACAAACTGTTCCTTAAAAAAAAAAAACTTTTAAATTCCGCATTTTATGCTTAAATATTAATCTGGAATACAAAAATATTACTTTTAATATTTCAAAATTTATAATCTAGAAATGACCGAGTTGCACAATCGAAAACCGAAAGTGCAAAAACCAAAGCCCACTAATAATTTATTTTCAGAAGGATAAATTTAAAATTTTAATTTTTATAGAGATGCAGCTTGAAAAGTATGGGTTGCAGAATGCAATACCGCATAAAATATACATTAAAAAGTTGAGGCCATTCAAAATAAAATTGGAGCAAGGACACAAAGCACAACAAGTGGGCATTACATTTGTTTTCCTTCATTTAATATTTAACTAATAAAATTATAAATAATATTTCAGTATTATTCTAATATCTGAAACAAAGAAAATTCAAATAATTTTCAAATTTTGTAAAGATTTCATCTAAATTCCCATTTTCTTTCTCTTCAATCCCTAATACACAGATTTTAGTGATAATACTGATATATATTTAAAAATACACTAAAAAATTAATTTGAAGAACCTAAATAGAACTTACAAAATTATCAGCAAATTATTAGTGCAAGTGGTATTAAATCATTGATAAAATCCACGAATACTCCATACTATTAATATAATTAAAAAATAATAAAATTCAATATTTACTTATAAAGACTACTATGAAAGTGAAATAAAAATTGAACTAACCTTTTCTTTCAACAAAATATTTATCAACTCTAAAAAAATTAGCAATCTTTTTTATTTATTTTCTATAAAAACAACTTAGAAAGAGCAACACATTTTCCATAAATTGTCCTAATAAAATTAATATTTTATTAAACCTCCCTTTTTAAGTTTATCAAATTTATGTTGCTAAATTGTAGAAGATTGTCAATTTTGTTACCACGCAATCATCGAGAAAATCGAGAAAAGTCTATCCTGAGAAACTTATCACAGCGAATACATCCTGAAAAGGCTAATATAAGAATCACATATCAGTCTCAGCTTTATCATCGCTATTTCAACAAAAATTAAATTAATAAAATTGATTCATGGGGGCAAAAAATCATTACAATGTAATAGTTTAGGTTATGGTCCTCTAAACTCCTATTCCAATCACAATCACAAGAATCATATTAATTCCACTAGAAATTCCCGCTCCCATAACTTCCCTCCAAGCTAATAAAATAACCATATACAACTTCATAGTGCCTCACCACTTTTGTAAAGTAAAAACTAAATGCTAATTATTCCCATTCAATTGTTGATGGTGGCTTTGAGGTAATGTCTTGCACAACACGGTTGACACCACGGACACCATTACAGATCTTTCGAGATACATCGTCAAGGAACTTGTGCTCAAAGTAGTACCTGAAATTTGTTTCATCATGAGGTTACCACAGTACAGTAAAAGATTATTCGAAGCCAATAGAATAATTTAAAAGAACTTGCATCACACGATCGTAAATGCCCTGAAACTCATGTATTTTTAGCAACAAATTTAGTGTCCTTAGCACTGAATTTAAGATCGTGATATCACTTAATGAAATGATAAGGTGACAGCTCTTTCTCTGAAATCTTTCAAAATTTTCTTGTTTACTTGGGAGCGATTTAAATTCTGGAGCAGGAATGGAAATTCTTATACTCCTGTTACAAGCACCAGCAGACCTTCCCCTGTATCCCCTGAATCAAATAACATACCACCGCAACAATATTGAAAAGCAGAATATCATGCCATATAATGGGAACCACACCACATGCCCACCAAACTTTATTTGCTCCCATCAATAGTTTAACAGAGGCATGTTCAACCAACTATTGGTAATTTAGTACACCATTAAAAGAAAATAAAAAAATAAGGTTATGGAGCACAGCACATTCAGCAGTAATAAGGAAAATACAAAATAGATATACAGCAGCATAGCCAAACAGTACAGTTCAAACTTACCAGTCTGCAGTCATTCCATCTTGACTTGTAACAGCTCTGAGAGCAACAACATGGGAGTGTGTTCTTTGATCACCTTGAACACCAACTGATCGAACAGGCAAGAAAACTGCAAAAGCTTGCCATATTGTATCATAAAGCCCAGCGTCCTTGATTGACTGGATGAAGATCTCATCAACCTGGAAAACCAATTTTCAAAAGTAAACACCAAAGGGTAACATTAATCAACATTGAAAGCATACACAAGCACAAAAACTTAATTTACCTGTCGTAGAATATCTAAAGCATTTCCTTCAGTCACGTCACCCAAAACTCTCACTGCAAGACCAGGCCCGGGGAATGGATGACGTTTAAGAAATGCTTCGGGAACATTCAAGACCCTCCCTAATTGACGAACCTACATCCACATGAAAAAAAAAAATGTATAACATAACCTGAGAATCCAGGCACATTCAAACAAGCCAGCAGATCAAAAGCAAAACCTCATCCTTGAACAGAAGTTTAAGCGGTTCAATAAGCTTCAATTTCATGTCCTTTGGAAGACCTCCAACATTGTGATGACTTTTAATGGTATGGGAATGGGTTCTCCCAGACCCAGGTGGAGGGCATGATTCAATCACATCCGGATACAACGTCCCTTGAACCAAGTAAGCCGGCTTCTTCCCCAGCTTTCCTTCAAGCTCCTGAGCAAATGCGTCAAAAATACAAATAAACTCCTTCCCAATAATCTTCCTCTTAGTTTCCGGATCCGTCACACCTTTCAACTTCGAAAGAAACTGATCCACGGCATCAACACACACAACAGGCAAATGAAGATCCTTCTCAAAGGTCTCCATCACACGCTCCCTTTCCTTATACCTAAGCAGCCCATTATCCACAAACACGCAATGAAGCCTACTCCCAATAGCCTTATGCACAAGAGTTGCAGCAACAGTAGAATCCACCCCACCAGACAAAGCACATATGACATGTTCCTCAGGCCCCACAGTATCGTTAATCACCTTTATCTCCTCCTCCATCACATCCTCCATGTTCCACCCTGCTTCCACGCCACAAACATCAAACAAAAAATGCCGCAAGGTTTCCATTCCTTCCTCCGTATGCGTCACCTACACAAGAAAACACCCAACATTAACCCCCAACTAACAACACGTGAGATTAAATTAGCTAAAATACGTCATTTATTCATCAAAACATCTCATTTTTTTTCCTGCAAAAATCTTGACGCAGTTTATATGTGCTTTTAGAAACCACAAATATCTTTCATACAAAACTATTATATGATGCTCAAATTAGGACGGCAAAAAACATATCATGTCCGATCGAGAGTAAGTTTTCAAAAAACTACCTCGGGATGATACTGGAGGCCGTAGAGCTTGGCGGAGGGATTTTCGATGGCGGCGACGGCGCCCTGGTCGCTGCGGGCGACGACGTGGAAGCCATCGGGGAGCGTGACGGCCTCGTCGCCGTGGCTCATCCAAACGACCTGTCGTTTACCAACTTTCGCGGAGGGGAAGAGCGCGGAAGGTTTGTCGACGCAGATTTCCATGCGGCCGTACTCCTGCTTGTGTCCGACGCGGACTTCGCCGCCGAGGCGCTGGACGAGGAGCTGGAGACCGTAGCAGATGCCGAGGACAACGACGCCATGGGAGCGGGCCCAGGGGAGGAAGCCGTCGGGGAAGGAGGGGGAGTCGGGGGTGTGGACGGAGTGGGGACCGCCGGAGAGAATGACGACGGAGGGGTTGAGGTCGGCGATGGTGGCGAGGGAGGAGGTGCCGGAGATGCAGAGAGAAAAGACGGAGAGACTACGGATGCGGCGCGTGATAAGGTGCGTGTATTGGGAACCGTAATCGAGGATGAGAACGAGGTCGGATTTCACGTTTTTAGGGTCCATTTTTGGGATTCTGACGGTGGCTGCTCCAAACCCAGCTCAATTTTTCAGAATCCTAGTTAGGGTTTATGGTGTGACAGTGGTGACGGGTCAGGGTTTATGTCCACAACACTATGCTACAGTAAGCACGTGTTTGGTTACTCGTTAAATTACCGCTTCATTTCGCGTCAAAAGCTAACCAAAACGCTATTGTCACAGCGTAAAGCTCCTCGGGTTTCGGGACTCGCAACCAAACACGCCCTTACTTTTGAAAATGGGGTAAACGTGACGCTTTATTAATTAGTAATTACTGTCACTAATTAGCATTTAGGGTTTTAGCTTTGGCGGGAACCACTCCATTTATTTTTGGTGTTTTTTTTTTCCTATGCAATCAGATTCTGCCTCTTCACCAACCTTTTTGCTGCTAACTACAATAATATTTCCTACTCTGATATAAAATACTTTTCCATAAATAATTTATATAAATAATATACATTTAAAAATATATTATTTAAATAAAATTGTATAAATCTTATAATTTAAGCTACGTGTACAATTCTTACAATTAATCTGACACTTTATAATAATAATAATAATAATAATGTTATTAGTAGTTATTGTAATTTTTAAAACTATTTAATATTGTATAAATATAAAATCATTTACAGCTTAGTAATGTTTTTAATAAAACTTAATGTCATTTATGTTTTTAATAAAACATATTGTCTTTAATGTAAAAACATTAATTCTTCTAAATATTTTATGCAAAAGCATCAAGTATAAATTAATAATTTTTTAATATTATACAAAAAATAAAAGTCTTTAAATCAAATAAAATAATTAGCCTATGTTATGAGATTATTTATAATTTTTTTTAATGCGACCTTTATTATATGAATTATCAAACCCTTAAATTTAATGTCATAGTATCGTTAAATAAGTATTTATTTAAGTTTAAATGTGAATTAGGACACTTATGTTTTTTTATTAAATAAGGAAACAACGTATTTAAAGGAACAAGAAAAAAAATTAAGGATTAAATGTGTGATAGTTAATTGTTTAAATTTGATTGCTGTCATGTTCAAAATTATGGTCTAATTAAAATATTGATAATTTGTTAAATAAATTGATAAAATATAAATATAAGAGATTTGTTGTGAGACGTTAAATTGAAAGAGATTGCAAATTGATGTTGGGATTTTATAAAAGTGATTGAAGTAGAAAGAATAAAACGAGTGGTGTATAGTAATAAACCCGTTTAAACACTCAGCAAGCAAATTCTTCCGTGTGGATTTAACTTTTTTTATGGTGTTGACGAATATTTACTCACATTTTAATCATATATAATTAAATTTTAATTTGACTGCGACTGAAAAATGCTTTCAATTTGTATTTAAATAAGAAATAACTGTCGAGATTAAGTTAAAGAAAAATTACTATCATATTCTTTTACAGTATAAGCTCTCTCACTTTCTTAACACATTTAAAAAAAAAAAAAAAGTCACATCATGTTATTATATTAATGACATTATCACTCTTTGGTGGTACTGTTGCACTATTTTATTTTTAGTAACATTTTTTAATTAAGATACAAAATTTACAATATAGAAAACCAATATCAAAAGTTGAAAAAGAATAAACAAAAATTAGAATATAGTAGAATAAAAATATAAAACAATTAAGAAACTAGAAAAAAACAAAGACAAGCAGTAAATTAGAAAAAAATGTTACTAAACATGGAAGGTTACAACCGTTGAAAATTTTTGATTTTATATAATTAAATTTCTCATCATAATATTATTTTAAGAAATCTTTTTGTTGTCGGCAATTTCAATATAATGTAAATAAATAATTTATTTTATTATTTTATATTTATATAATAAACAAACTACATGAAATAAGAAATAATAACACAGACATTTTATTTATAAAAAAATACAAAACAATGTGATAAAAAATTTGGACACGGTATATAAAAAAAATTGAGTAATTTTTTAATCCTTAAATATGTATAGTGACTTCTAGTTAATCTCTAAATGTGTTTAAATCTAAAATTAATCTTGGAAAAGAAGATATATTTTCACGTTAATTCTTTAGATTGATGGAGGTAACGAAACCTTAATTTTAAGTCACCTCTCAGTGCATATTTCATGTCATTGTTATGTATACAGTGACAAAATTGAAATATAATTAAGTGTAATATATAATATTTAAATATTTCCTTTATTTTTAACATATCGCCTTTTTATCTTCTATTTTTTCTTCTACTCTATCATTTTCCTGACTTATTCTATCTTTTCTACCTCTCTGACTCTAATTTTATTCTTTTGCGTGTATATTGTGGTTGGATATTTTTTTCTTAGAAATTTATTCCCTATAATTTAGAAACTAATTAGGCGACATTTAGAGTGAATTTCACAGTTCTTTGGGGGTTTTATTTCAGTTTCAAAAATAGACTTGGTAAAGCTTTTAAGGGAAAACTTTTTTCAGTTTCTTTTTAGAGTTAAAATTTTGTGAAGATGGTAACATGGGGTGTGGGGTTCAGCCTATGTGGTGAGAATTTTTTTAGTTCATAGAGTTGCTTTTGTTAGGTGTTGATTTTTGGTGGTGGGTTGTATGATGGGATTCTTACTGATATTGGTGCTCAAATTAGTATTTGATTGGAGGTTTATTTAAATATTGTTGGAGGATTGTGTGGTGGTGCACTATTTGGAATAATTGGAATCTGGAATTAAATGAGTGATACTCATTGGTTTGGGAAATGATTGGGTAGAAGAAGAAGGAGGTTGATAAATATTTTAAAAAATATTATGATTTTAGAAAATAAAAATAAGATGGTTAAAGTTTCTATTTTATAATCTTAAAACAGTAATTCATTATTCATAAATTTTAAAACTTTCTTATTTGTAAAAATAGGTTCTTATATCTTTAGTCTTATATTTTAAGAGCTAAGAAACTTTTAGATGTAATACATGTCTTTCAAAATTAGATTTCTCAATGTGGTTTACCTCACAAGATTTGCCATTCACTCACATGGGTCATGTCATAAAAATTCACATAAGAAAAAGTTTATGGACACAAAAGGTCCATAAAAGTCTCATAAATCACTCCCTCTGGATATTTTTTAAAATAAAAAATAAATAAGGTGCATATTATGACCACGCAAAGAAAAGGGTTTGCAAATGATTTGATATAATAGAAAAATGGTGATTTTTTTTTTTTTTTTTT
>Ga0209700_101473_pt1 | contig 48901 bp, 30 predicted proteins | sample SiratroredBW_FD_187528 | JGI IMG/M metagenome (GOLD analysis project Ga0209700, IMG submission 187528) | Root nodule microbial communities of legume samples collected from California, USA - Siratro red BW (SPAdes) (version 2) | ecosystem: Host-associated > Plants > Roots > Nodule | place: USA...
CCCCCCTCCCCCTCTTGAACATTGGCCATTCTATTTTCAATAGATTTTGTTGTCTCCCAGGTTTTGGTTACTACAAAGAGAAAGAACTAGTTTTAGGAGGAACCTATTCTGCAAAGCTCTCCCACTTTTACCACTTCTGGAGTTGGGCATTCTATTGCTTCTCCCCTTAGTCCTATAGGGAATGGAGGGAAACTTTCAACAATTTTAGTGGTTGATTTAAATGCTATAAAGGGCTCTGCTGATCAGGTTTTTCTAGATCAGTTTGTTAACTAGGTTTCTACCTCTGTATGTTTTACCATCTATATTTGATGCAGAAAAGTAGGTTATTTCTAAGTTTTGGGGGGATATGGTTAAGTAAGACTCTCTTGGTGAATCTGAGGAATTGGAGGAAGAGCATGTACAAAATGCTAGGAAGCCTAGAAGGCCTTGTTAACATATCTCTAAAGGTGTCAAAAAAATCGCTAAAGCGGGTCTAGCTAACATTAAATGATAGATTTGAAAGGGTGTTTTTGGAACATCTAGGGGGTGGCCAGTGATAAATCTTTAAATATGCTAAGAAATATCCTTTTTTAGCACAAACCTCGTTATAGTTTTCTTATTGTGCCCATTACTATTTTATTCTGATAAACATGCTTTATTTTTTGCAAAACTTGAACTATTTGCTTTGTGTTTCTAGTAACAACTCTAACTTGGTTCCTAGGCTTTGGTGGTTGGTAAGGAATGATCTTGTTTTTAATGTTATAAATTCTATTGCACAATATATTTCTCTCTCTTGCTATGTAGGGGAAAGTTTTGAATTTGTCAGGTGTTTATAAGGTGAATTCTTACTCTGCCATAAGGGTTTCTTTTTATAAAATTTTATATGATTCTTCTGATACTAATAATGTTTCTACAAAATTTCAGGAAAAATATGATTGTTGCCCATATCCCTGGAGTTGTTTATGAGGATGTAAACTCTATGATGGTTAGGTTTCCTTCCAATGACGACATTAAGAAGGTTGTCTTTGCTCTTAACTCTGATAGTGCTCCTGATCCTAATGGCTTTGGAGGCTATTTCTTTTATAGTCGTTGGGACATTGCGGGTTTTGATGTTTGTAATGCTGTAAAACAATTTTTCTATCATAGTTGGATCTTCCGAGTGATGAATGCTAATGTGGTTTCTCTTATCCCTAATATTCATGAGACTACTTCTGTAAAAGACTTCAGGCCTATAGAAGTGGCGAATTTCAAGTTTAAAAGCATTTCAAAATCTTAGCTGACTAGTTAGCTTCCATTACTGTCAGGATTGTCCCAATCAAAATGGTTTTATGAAAGGTTGGCACATTAAAGATTGTATTGGTATCACTTTGGAAGCCACTAACATGCTTTCTAAGAAAATATGTGATGGTAATGTAGCTTTCAAGATTAATATTTCCAAAGCTTTTGATACTCTCAGTTGAGATTTTCTCATTCAAATGTTGAATCAGCTTGGTTTTCACCATACTTTTTTGCAATGAATTTTGACTATCCTTCAATTTGTTAAGCTTTCTATAACGGGATAACGGTAGTTTGATTGGTTATATTCCTTATGGTAGGGGGGTTAAACAAGGTGAATATCTCTCTTTTTTACTTTTTTGTATTGTTGAAGAGGACCTCAGTAGGGAAATAACCAACCTTATTCTAACCAAGCATATTCTTCCAATGTTTAGTCGTAAAGGGTTTTGTTTCCCGTCACATGTTCTATATATTGATGACATTTTTGTGTTTTGTTGGGCCAAAAAATGCTCTGGTTCTAATTTTAAGAAGTTTTTACATTCCTATGGTTTAGCTTCGGGCTAATGAATAAACACGTCAAAAAGTCATTTCTTCATTATTGATGCTTCTCCAAGCTTCCTTTCTAAGATTAAAGATGTTCTTGGTTGTATAGGGGTAATATTCCCTTTAATTATATTGGAGTTCCTACTTTTGTAGGTTCTCTTAAAGCTAGGTTTCTTAGCATCTTGCGGATAAAGTCAGATCTAAATTAGCCCCTTAGAAAGAGAAATCTCTTGGCTTGATAGGGGGAGTGGAGCTTGTTAACTCTGTGATTTTTGTTTCTTTATCTTATAACATTCCGGTTTATAGGTGGCCCTCCAGCCTTTTTAAGCTTGTCGATAAATGGGTTAGAAATTTATTTGGACAGGTGATATTCATAAACAGGGTTCTGTGACTGTTAATTGGGATACAATTGGTAATCATAAGTCTGAGGGTGTGCTTCAAGTTGTTAATTTTCAACTTGAAAATAAAGCTTATCTTCTAAGACTTGTTTAGGATTCTCTTACAATTATCGTCCTTGGATTTCTCTAACGAAGGCTCAATTTCTTAAATCTAAATATCAGAGAGTCGGGTCATTCTTTTCTTCCTCCATCTGTCTTTAAGAACACACTTTTTGGATTGTAGGGAGAGATGATAATATAATTTCTAGAATGATCTCTGGTGCTCTGAGAAATACATCTATTTACTTGTAAGTTTTCCTTTTGTCGAAAGGATTAAACTGAAAGCTAATGTGGCTCAAGGATGGAATAAAAGTGGTTCTTGGGATCTTTTTCCTTCTCTTTTAAATATTCAAGGTCTACATAATCTACGTTATATTTCTTTGACCACTTGGGAAGATACTCCTAATTGAATGCTGGAAGATTCTGGTTCTCTTACCCATAAGGCGGTCTGAAAGTTTTTTAAAGATTCCATTCCTGCTTGTCAACTGGGTAAACTGATTTGGACTAAATCTATTCCTGCTACGAAGACTTTAGTGCTTTGGAAGGTTTTACATTAGAGGTTACCTGTAGACAAAGATATTCAAATTAGAGGTCTTTCTATGTGTTCTTTGTGTAGAAAGCAGGAATAATATCTTTTTTATCTTACCTTTGGTTGCTCTGTCTCCTCCCAGATTTGAAATTATACCAAGGAGGTTTTTCCTATCTGCTCTTTCTATTAATGATATTATTGATTTCTTAATGCTTGCAAGGAGTATCTTAGTTATTTTTGTTAGGTTGACAACTATTACTTACTCTATTTAGATGATATGGAGGATGAGAAACCATGCTAGGTTTCAAGAAAATATTTCTATCTACTTGGCTCTATAGATTGTTAAAGGTTTCATCAGAATGATGGGTAATTCTTTCAGAAAACACATGCACAATGACATTATTGACGATTTATTGATATCAACACGTGTTGTCTAAAAGAGATCTCTCCTATTCGAATTAGTTGGAAATTCTCTCATGTCAACTGGGTGAAGGCAAACACTAATAGTGCTGTTAGACAATGTTTGAGCTTTTTAGCATGTGCATGTATTTTTCATAATAACAGGGGTGAATATATAGGTAGTTTCTCCTCTTTCCTTGGGGTCCAAAAGTCTTTGTTTGTTGAGGTTATGGGAGCCATTTTGGCTATTAAGCTTGCTTGGAGCAAATGCTTCAGACATATTTGGCTTGAGTGTGACTCTTCCCTATTGTTTCAAGCATTTAGGTTGTTTAATCTCATTATGGTCTTTGAGAAGGAGATGTATAAAGTGTATAGGGATACGTAAAGAATTGAGTTCAAAGTTTCTCATATATTTCGTGAGAGAAACCATTGTGCTAATAAGCTAGCTTCGATGGGTCTTGAGAATAAGTTAGATTTTAAATGATATGATGTTTTACCTACTTTGATTAAATTAAACTTTTTTCATAATAGGTATCAACTCCCTCTATTTTGTTTTTTTTAGCTTAGTTGGGGAGTGTTTGTTATCTTTTCTTGTCATGGGTTTAAGCTAGTCCTCATATGATTTTGTATCTTTTCTTTTTCCTTTTTAATAATATATTTCATGTTGTTAAGCTTTGAGGTGTCAACCTAGCCAAGATATCAAAGTTCATAGTGATGCCTAACATGAATTTTATAAAAAAGAAAGTTAAATATTTTTTCAATAAAATGGCAACATAGGGCCTATTATTGTCATCCTATCCACCAATTAATTTTATTTTTTTAAAAAATAAACCTAAAAAATTAGAAATACACTACGTAGCATACCATTCAAAAATCGTGTAAAAAGTGCATGACTTTTAAGTTAATTTTAATAAAATCTCAAGTTGTACCAACATGGAACGACTTAAACTCAAATAATTTTAAGCTGAAGTCGTGCCACATTGATTCAACTTTAATTCAATTTGATTTAAACTGAATTAACACGACTTTATTTAAAATAAAAGATACATACAAATATCGATTCATCTTAATCAAAGTCACGTCATCACGGAATGATTTTACATTTGTATTGAAGTTGTCTTAAGCTTACACAATTTCGTTTTGATAAAACCAAATTCGTGTGTAATACATGCATAACTTTTTCACAATGAAGTCGTGTTATGTATACATAACTTTTTCATAATGAAATCATGTTACGTTAACATAACTCATGTACTAATTTTTTTAATAAATAAGAAAAAATTACACTACTTTTGTAGAAAAAACATACCTTCATAATATTATGTATAAACATCTTTACTACTAAACTTTTAACTTTCTCGAACATGTTCTCTTCTACTTTTAATTTGCATGGACACAAGACAACAACATGAAGTTTACAAACATTGCTTATTTTCTATACACAAAAATAATCATGTATTTATAAGATGACATTTATTTTATGTGCATCTCATGCTTAGAGTAAGTAATATATATAGTTAAAATCTTTTTTGGTTCACAATTTTTTTCCTTATTTTTCATTTTTTAAATTACAGGCGGATATTAGAACATGCAAGAGTGATACTAAACATTAGTTCAACACAACAATATAAGTGATTAGTTTGAAATGAATACAAGGAACTTAACAATGTAAATAGATAGCACTTTCAACATTGTACTTCAAACAATACTAATGATGATTAGTTTTGGAGCTTCTGACCAACCCACTTGATGTGGAGATTTGTCTTTGGGACAGTCATTTATTTTATTTTATACACGTAATACTTCTTTTTCTAGAACAGATTAAATTGTATAACCTCCATCAATAGTTATAATTTGTCCAGTGATGTACGAGGCAGCTGGAAGGCAAAGGAAAGCAACCATGGCTGATATGTTCTTAGGATCTCCAATGCGACCAGCCGGTATTTGAGACCTCATAGCTTCAATAACTTCACTCCCTCCACCAAGAGATTCCTAAAACAAAAGCGAGAGATCTCTACAATATGCAAATTATAATATTTATAAATATAAATAATGATTATTAAGTTTATATTCATCATTTATTTGTTTTATTCCAATTATTTAAACAAAAAATATGAGTGCTAAGAGAAATTTCTCTGAAAAGTAGTAATCTTTTCAGTTATGATTATTGATAAAGTTAAAACCAATATATACTTTTGCATGAATTTTCAGGAATATGTAAGCTTAATATAGCACACTATGCATACCATTATAGAATCCAGAAGTTGGGTCTTAACAAGTCCAGGTGTTACAGCATTTGCACGAATATTATCCTTTGCCCATTCCAATGCTACGTTTTTGGTGAATTGATTTATAGCTCCTGAATTATATTTACATACAGATATTGATTATCTTCTGAAACTCCAATTTATGAAGTTAGGTTGAAGTTAAAAGGATTCAAAGATAAGGAAAGAATACCTTTGGAGGATGCATAGACAGAACATAAAGGCAAAGCTTTAAAACCTGAAATCGAAGATATAAATACTATGCTTCCATATCCAGAAGCTTTGAGAAGTGGATGTGCTAGTTGACATAGGTGGTAACTAGACTCAAAATTAGTTCCCATGATAGTACTTAAATCTTCTGCAGTATAATCTATGAGGTTCTTGGGTGCAACAATTCCAGCATTGTTTATCTAAAGTAAAGCATTTACAAAAGTAATTCTAATCAGGGAAGAAACTAAAACAAAAAAAGAAAGAGAATTGAGTTCATGAAATTTAGAAGACTGATGGTGGAGCCTTGAATAAATTGAAAGAAATCTTAATATAAATTATTTTCATCTCCTTGAACATGCATTAACAGACTAAGTTGCCATGTCAAAGTTTTGTAATTGGAAAAGTTATTCTTTTGCTGCCATCAATTGTGTTTTGTTCTCCTCTTGATAACTATAGTCAGAACTTTTTCAAATGAAAAATTCTCATGATATATATAGTACATATTATGCAGAAACAGACTGGTATAAAATTCTTAAAGTTTGTCATACCAGAATGTTGAGTTTTCCATTAAAGATGGAAGCAACATTTTTCATTAAATTTTCCCGTTGGTCACGGTACAGCACATCACATGTCGACCCTGTTATACGAAATCCTTTTCTATTCCATTCTTCTAAGCATTTATCAACATCTTGCTGTTTACGTGAACATATATGTACAGATGCCCCAAATTCTGCCAATTCCTCTGCTATAGCATACCTAAATCCCAAAAGAATAAAAAATTCAACTAGCAATAACAGAAATCAGTCTTAAAATAAGAATGTAGAAAACATTATAGAGCTAAACAAACCCTATGCCTCGGGTGCCTCCTGTAACTAGAGCAGTCATGCCATGGAGTGACCATTTTTTATCTTTGAAGCAGTTCAACTTTGTTTCTGCCATTTCTCTGCTTGCTAGTCTGTGAGATGCTCCAAACACAAAAAATAAGTTTTGATTGTTTTGCTTTTCAATTTTTCTTTTTCTCCAGAAATAACTCCAACAGTTTTAGTGGTTGTAGAATGTGATAGAGAAATTTTGTTTCTAAATTCATATGAAATTGAAGAGTTAAAATCTCAACAAGGAGTGAGATGTTAACATAACAGTCACAAGTTGCAGTAGGTCTTTTAATTCCGACATTTTCTTTTATGCCCCTCAATATCATCTTTCGTTGTCACTTGCTACACCACCATTTTATACATTTATATGAAAGATTTGTCAATTATATTCTAATCATCACTTTCACTTACATGACCCCACCACCATTACCAATAAAGAATAGAGATATGAAATAAATAAGTCAATAAAAATACCTTAAGAGATAATTAATGCTTTGTTTTGGTTAAGGGATAAATTTAAGAGTGAAAGGGAAAAATAAATTTGACAAAAATGCAGTTATTTAGATTAAGAAAAAAAATAAAAAGTAAAAGAAAATAAAAAATTTATAAAGATTTAAAATATAATATTATTAATAAATTTTTTTATTGATAAAATTACAATTTTATTATCATAGATAACATTCATCTAAAATGAAATATAACTATTTATTATTTCATGAAACTCAAGTGTGATTAAAACATTATTATAATCAAAATTTATAAAATCAATTGAAAAAACTTGAATTATGTGATACTGTAAATACATGTAAAATTATTAAAAGTAAAATTTGATAAAATTTGAATAAAAATAATTAAAAAAATTTAATTAAAATTGTAAATTTTATAAAATTTAATAAAATAAATAAAAATTGATGTAAACATTCAACACTTAATAAATATTAAATATATAATATAATAATAAAATGTTAAATTACAATAATTAAGCAAAAATAAAAAATAAAAATCTTATCATAAGAAATAAACTTAAAATATATAAAAACATTTTCACAAAATAAAATTAAAATAAAATTATTTTTATTGATAATATTATTTGATAAATTTATTTTGATTATTATTAATTTTATTATTATTTCATAATTTTATTATTATAATTATTATTTATGATATTATTTTTATTTATATATATCATTATTAGTATTTTATAATTTGATTATTCTTATTATTTTATATATTAATTTTAAATATTTATTTTTAACTTCGTTAATATTATTATTTAAAAAATTTTAACATTTATATCATTAATATAATTAATTTATTCTTATTTTTGTATAAATATAGTTATATTATTAAATTATTTATAATTTTATTATTATTTAACATTATATTATATAACAATATTAATTATTTATAATATAATCCATTATTTTATAATTATAAAGTAAAGATTATATTATAATGTAATAGATTACTTTATATATAATTGATTATTTATTTTTTGAGGAATTGTCTTTCTTTGAGTCATCTGATTTTTATTTTGTTATACCAATTTCAGAAATTTTGTAATTTTTCTTGTATTTTGAACTTTTCCTTTTTCAAATTAATAAATTTAAATATCTTATTTATTCTGTTGAATGAACGGTACTAACTTAAATACAAGTATCGATAAATCTAATTCTTCAAATGTCTTAGATTTTTTTTTTTAAATTAAAAAGTGAATTTGAGTTAATTTAAGATAAAAATGTGTAAAAAATTTGATAGTTTGAATTAAGAAAAATATAATAAAATTTGAGTGAAAATTTTATAAAAATTAGTGAATGGGATGATGTATATAATTGATAAAATATATGTTTTGTATATAAAATTATAGTAAAAAAATAATTTAAATTCTAATATAATTAATAAATTATTTTTTAATTGATAAAATTATAAGATTCTTTTTTTTTTAAATTAAAATTAAATTAATAATAATAACATTATTATTATTTTATAAATTTATTTTGATTATTGTTATAATTTTATTTTTTATTATAATCATAATTATTTTATTTAATTTTTTATTTTTATTATTATAATTATTATTTATGATTTTATTATTACTTTTACTTATTAATATTAATATCATTAAAATTTTATTTTTGTAATTATCTTATTTTATTTTATTTTATAAAGTTTATTAATCGTTTATTTTTTATAAATATTTATTATTATTATTATTGTTTTTTAATTGTATTAAATTTAATATTATTTTAATTATTATTATTATTATTATTATAGTTATTGTTTTTATTATGTTATTATGTATAATTAATTATATTTATTTTATTTTAATATAAATATAAATATAAATATGAATAAATTAATATTAAAAAAATTAATTAAATAAAATATAATAAAAAGTAATCACTTTCGTTTTGAATTCTCGTAACATTGCGAGAAAAGTATGACATTTTTTTTTTAAATTTTAATTAATTTTTCACGAAATGATTTTCGTACTTTCCTGTATTTCTTCAATATCCATAGGTCCGTGCAAAACTTTGGAAGCAAAATCAAGCATTAGGAACAACTATTTCCTTTTATGTGTCCAACATAGATTCGCCTATTTTTGTTTTGTTTCTAGAATCACACTGCACCATACACTTTTTCATTGAATAGATGTGACGTGGAACATAAATGTTCAAGTTCTATAACATTTTGTGGCTCTAAATGATTTTAGTCTTATCCTAAATACACTCAGTCACAACTACCTGACCCTATGTGAACAAGTTTTAAGAAAAGACGTACGGTCACTTTGTATATTATAAAAACATCATGTTAAATAAAGAAAATTAAGTAAAATAACGAGTTCCGAAAAAACTATTATAATTTTGTGTTTATCCAACAGAAAGTAATATTTTAATATTTACAAAATTTTAAGTATATTTAATTTTAAATTTTATTTTGATATGATAACTTTTTATTAAATTTAGTGATAAATAATTAAAGTTTGATATGACAATATTAAAATCTTATTTAAATTTTAACAATTAAAATATAAAGAATTATATAATATCACTAGATATAACAACGGATAAGTAAGACAAATAATTTATTAACAAAATTAATAAAAAATAAAAGTAACACTAATAGAAAAAACATATTTTATAACAATAAAATCAAAGTTAAGACAGAATTGTATTAAAAAGAAGAACAATGACATTTTTGAAATTAAGTAAAATAATATTACAGCAGTTGCTTTTAAAAATCATTATCTCCTACGAGAGATGTGAGTTGCATTTTTAATTTGAGATTTTGGAAAGTAGGGTATACTACGACGGGTAAGATACCCAACCGCTGTAATAATTCTATGAGAAAAACTCTTAAATTTTTAATTTTTTTTTAAAAAAAGGGGCTACAACGGCAGTTGGCTCCTAGAACCGCCTTAGTAGCTCCTTGAAAACCCTAAACCCATTTTTTTTAAAAGGAAGCGAAACTAATTTTCAATTTTTTTAAAAAAAGAGGCTACGACGGCGGTTGGCTCCCAAAACCGCCTTAGTAGCCCACCTATTACTGTGGTTGGCTCCTAGAATCGCCTTAGTAGCCCTTCAGAACCCTAAACCCATTTTTTTAAAAGGAAGCAAAACTAATTTTCAGTTTTTTTTTTTTTAAAAAGAAGGGCATACGACGGCGGTTGGCTCCCAGAACCGCCTTAATAGCCCACCTATTACGGCGGTTGGCTCCCAGAACTACTGTCTTTGTAGCCCCCTTCAGAACCCTAAACTGATTTTTCTAAAAAGAAGGAAAACTAATTTTCAAATTTTTTTAAAAAAAAGGGGTTACGACGATGGTTGGCTCCCAGAACCGCCTTAGTAGCCCCTTCAGAACCCTAAACCCCTTTTTATAACACTCTCCGCGCTCATATTTCTTTTACGCTTTCGTCTTCTTCCTTTCTCGCGCCATCGCCCTTGCTCCTCTCTCGTGCCATTGCCATTGTCGTTGTCCATCCTTGCCCCATTTCACTCCCAAACTAAGATTCACTTCTCACATTTGGTCAGTGGCGTTCATTCTTACTTTGGTATCGTTTGCATTTTCGTTTTGTTTGCATTTTCGTTTTACTCTTCATTTTCGTCACTGTCATTGGTTCCATTTTGTTGGGTGTTGTTGTTTGCGTGCTGTTTGGTTCTTTAAGTTTGGTAGGTTCTACTTTTACTCTTGATTTTTGTTTGCTATACTGTGATTATGGTTTCATTTTTTGGATTTGGTTAGTTGCGTTTTGGTTTATTTGCATTGTTTGCATTTCAACTTCTTCCCGCGCGTCACCATCGTCTACAAGAGGTATGTTTTCTGTATTTTTGAAATGCTTGGACTGTTTGGACTGCTCTCTGTATGTTTCATCTCAATGAGAAGTAAATACGCATAGTGATTTGTAGCGTAACATAATGTATAATGTATGACTTATAGATATTCATTTCTTGTATGCTTGGTATAATGTATACTTTTGTGACTTGTTAAGGCGGTTTTCCACTATTAAGGCGATTGTTTAGTGGGAACCGATGTAATAGGTCTTTTATGGCGGTTTTTCACTAAACAACCGCCTTAATAGGTCTTTCCTGAAATTTTTTTGACACTTTTTGCAGATTTCTTACAGCGGTCTTTAAGGAACCGTAGTGGTATCCCATATATACTACGACGGCTTTACAACCGCTAGTATGTCAAATACTTTCTACGACGGTTCCAGAACCGGTGTTGTATGTCTTCTAGAACCGCTGTAAAATATGGTTTTTCTACTAGTGTAAAAATATATATTACAATGTCAACTCTTAAAGTAATTTTTAAATATATATATATATATATATATACATATATATATATATATATATATATATATATACATATATATACATATATATACATACATATATATACATATATATACATATATATATATATACATATATATATATATTCTTGAAAATTTGAATTTTAAATATAAGTTTTTCAAAATAAGTTATAAAACAAAACGGACTCCACATTCTTAGACTCTTTTGGAATGTTATTTGCTTAACATACGACCATCATAAATAGAAAATAACATAACAACCACAACACCACAATACAGAAAAGTAGGAAAACTTGTCATACATTAACATTAATAACTTAACAAACTACACAATCAAACCAACTCAAAGCATTTTATCAAAGTATCACACACATTCCACAACAACTCTATAAAAAAAAGAAAAGAAATCATTATACATAACTAAATGACTCTACTTTCGGAAGACTTGTCATTAAATAGACCTAGAGGTGTGTACCTGTCATACAACTTGAAAATGTGAATCACACAATTTCCAAATCAATGAATCAACAATCTTGTATGGCAAGGTTAGTTCACTTGGGACTTTTCTAACCAATTATGTTTCAAGCTACAATCACCTAGTTTGAACCTCCTGCGACTCTCACCACCTAGTAATATTCATCTATTTGATTCTCATTACTAGTAGAGTCATGATATTTCCCCTTATTGAGTAGATCCTTAGACAATGCACATCCTAAATGATCTAGACATGAATCTTTACTTTCCTAAAAATACTAGGTTAGAAAATAAATAAATATGTTCCATAATGTGACTCATGTGAAATACAATTATGGGTCTGAGTGTGATTTAATAAGATAAAAGGACCTATTAGTAAATATGAGATGTTATTTATTTTATAAATAGTTGACGGTAACCAACTTGATTGATGTTGGTTACATAAAAGAAATTAGGATTCTACAATGAGATTTCTCCACAATTGACAATTGACTATCAAGAAAGTGTGTGAGTGATTAGAAGAGATAGATTGAGAAAAGAAGATTTAAGTTCTTTTGATTGAGTTTCTCATGGATCAAGGGTAAGTCTTTCTCACCTCCCTATGTTATGTGAGAATCATAGATTCTAAGATATCGTGTAATATTTATAATTGATTGTTTTTAAAGTATGATTTAACTTACATGTGGTATGAGAGCCACAATTGGTTGAATTTGTGATTCTCTATAAATAATGATTATTCCAATTTTATGAATCCTAATTTAAAGATTATAAAAGGATTAAGAATTACGATAATTAAAATTACTGTCGCATGTGGGATAATTGATTTTGAAACCTTAAAGGTTTTATAATGTAGCAACCATATTCTTTCTTAAAAAAAATATTTATGTGCATATGATAAAACCTTGTTTTGAGATTGTGATGGGTCAAATTCCTCTTGACTATGGAATTGCTTTGGCTACACTAAATGTATAATGATATGTCTAAAAGGAAAAGTTTTATATGATATTTCCATTGCATTAATGAAAATTAATTTATGAATTGATTAATAGTTTTTGAGATGAATCGTATGATAAATTGTAATCACCTTATGATAGATTTGTAATAACGAAAGTGATCAAATCTTTTGGTTAGTTCTAAATTAATGATTTTATTTTAACTGGGATTGATCGTATGATAGATTTGTAATCACAACAGTGATCAAATCTTTATGTTTTATTTAGTTCCAAAATAATGATGATTTTTATTTCAAATGGGATTAATTGATCTTTAATGTTTTCTTTAATTCCAAATTAGTGATAATCTTTATTTCAATGACACATAGAATGGATGATAAATTATAAATAATTGATTTATGGGTTAATTGAAGTTTATTATTATAAGACACTTATGGATCGTCCAAAGTTTGATTAATTGTTCTTATAATTAATGGTCATGACTATTGGTAATGGGTACCCATTATTAGTTTTAGGTATATATCTAAAGATAATAAGGTTTTCTAATTAGTGCATATGTCTTACCGAATAATGTTAATATTATTATTATCATTATGTGTTTTGTGCATTAATGTATCACCCCAAATGAAAACATTAGTATAAATATAATGTATGTTTCTTATCGAAGCTTTTGATACTCTTAGTTGGGATTTTCTCATTCAGGTGCTGAATCAGTTTGGTCATACTTTCTTGCAATGGATTTTGACTATCTTTGAGTCTGTTAAGCTTCCTATAAGGGTTAATGGTAGTTTGAATGGTTACTTTCCTTGTAGTAGGGGGGTCAGACACGACGATCCTTTTTCTCCTTTGCTTTTTTGTATTGCTAAAAAGGTCCTCAATAGGGGCATAACCAACCTTATTCTAACCAAGCATAATTTTTTTATGGCTAGTCTTAAAGGGTTCTATTTCTCCTCACATGTTCTGTATGCTGATGACATTTTTGTGTTTTGTATGGCTAATAAACGTTCCCTTTCTAGTCTTATGAAGTTTTTACATTCCTATGGTTTAGCTTCGGGCCAATGGATAAACATTTCAAAAAGTCATTTTTTTCACAACTGACGCTGCTCTAAGTTTCCTATCTAAGATCAAAGATGTGCTTGGTTAAAGTAAGGGCAATATTCCTTTTAATTATCTTGGAGTTCCTATTTTTGTAGGTTCTCTTAAAGTCAGGTTTCTTTAGCTTCTTGCGGATAAAGTTAGATCTAAATTGGCCTCTTGGAAAGTGAAATCTCTTAGCATGATAGGGAAAGTGGAGCTTGTTAACTATGTGATTTATGGTTCTTTATCTTACAACTTTCAAGTTTATAGGTGGCCCTCCAATCTTCTTAAGCTGGTTGATAAATGGGTGAGAAACTTTATTTGGATAGGTGATATTATTAAACAAGGTTCTGTGACTGTTCATTGGGGTACAATTGGTAATCATAAGCCTGAGGGTGAGTTTCAAGTTGTTAATTTTCAACTTGAAAATAAAGCTTATCTTCTAAGGCTTGTTTGGGATTTCTCTTACAATTATCACCATTGGATTTCTTTAATGAAGGCTTGGTTTCTTAAATCTAGATATCAACGAGTTGGGTAATTCTTTTCTTCCTGCCTCCATCTGGTCTAGTATTAATGATTGGTATGATGTCTTTTTAGGCACACTTTTTGAACTATTGGGAAAGGTGATAATATTAATTTCTAGAATGATCTTTGGTGCTCTGAGAAATTCATCTCCCTTCATGTAGGTCTTCCTTATTCCAAAAGGATTAAACTGAAAGCTAATGAGGCTCAAGGATGGAATGAAAGTGGTTCTTGGGATCTTTCTCCTTCTCTTTTAAATATTCAAGGTCTACATAATTTACGTTATATTTCTCTGACCTCTTAGAAAGATACTTCTAATCGGATGCTGGAAAATTCTGGTTCTTTCACCCAGAAGGCGACCATAAAGTTTTTTAAGGATTCTAATCCTACTTGTCAATGGGGTAAACTGATTTGGACTAGTTCTATTCCTCATGCGAAGACTTTAGTGCTTTAGAAGGTTTTATGTCAAAGATTACCTATAGACAAAGATATTCAAATTAGAGGTCTTTCAATGTGTTCTATGTGTTCTTTGTGTAAAAAGCAAGAAGAATCTATTTTTCATCTTTTCTTTCTTTGCTCTGTCACCTCTTAGATTTGAAATTATACTGAGCAAGTTTTTCCTGAGTTCACTCATCTTTCTATTAATGATATCATTGATTTCTTAATGCTTGCAGGGAGTTCCTTAGTTAATCTTCTCAGGCTGACAACTATTACTTACTTTATTTGAATGATATGTAGGATGAGACATGATACTAGGCTTCAAGAAAACATTTCTATTTACTCGGCTATCCAAATTGTTAAAAGTTTCATCAAAATGACGAGTAATTCTTTTAGGAAACACATGCGCAATGACATTATTGACTTCTCTTATCTAAAGTTTTTTTGTATCTTCACACATTGTTGGAAAGAGATCTCTTCTATTCAGATTATTTGGGAATTCCCTAATGTCAATTGGGTAAAGGTCAACACTAATGGTGCTGCTAGAGGGTGTCCGAGTTTTTCAGCATATGCAGGTATTTCATGGAAGCAGGGGTGAAAATATAGGTAATTTCTCCTCTTTCCTTGTGTTCCAAAAGTCTTTATTTGTTGAGGTTATAGGAGTCATTTTGACTATTGACCTTGCTTGGAACAAATGCTTCAAATGTATTTGGCTTTGAGTGTGACTCTTCCTGCTTTGTCAAACGTTTAGTTCGTTTAATATCATTCCTTAATCTTTGAGAGGGAGACGAAGAAAGTGTATGAGGATATGTAAAAAAATTGAGTTCAAAGTTTCTTATACATTCCGTGAGGGAAATCATTGTGCTGACAAGTTAGCTTCGTTGGGTCTTGAGAATAAGTTAGATTTTAAAAGATATGATGTTTTACCTGTTGTAATTAAATGATACATTTAGGCTATTGAACTTGCTTGGAGCAAAGGCTTTAGATGTATTTGGCTTGATGTGACTCTTCCCTGCTTTGTTAAGCGTTTAGTTCATTAATATCATTCATTGGTCTTTTGAGAGGGAGACAGAGAAAGTGTATGAAGATATGTAAAAAAATTGAGTTCAAAGTTTTTCATATATTCCATGAAGGAAACCATTATGTTGACAAGATGGCTTCGCTACGTCTCGAGAATAAGTTAGATTTTAAAAGGTATAATGTTTTATCTGCTGTGATTAAATGAGATTTTTTTTCATAATAGGTATCAACTCCCTTTATTTTTTTTTTTGTTTATCTTAGTTGGGTAGTGTTTGTCATATTTTCTTGCCATGGGTTTGACCTAGTCCCCCTATGGTTTTGTATCTTTTCATTTTCCTTTCAATAATATGTTCATGTCATGACATATGATTGTTGAGCTTTAAGGTGTCAACCTAACTGTGATATCAAAGTTTATAGTAATGTCTAACATGAATTTTATAAAAAAAAGGTTAAATATTTTTTTTTTCAAATAAAATGGCAGCATAGGGCTTGTTATTGTCATCCTATCCACCATTTTTTTTATAAAATAAGCCTAAAAAATTAAGAAATATACACTAATGCCATTCAGAAGTCGTGTGAAAAGTACATGACTTTTAAGTTAACATTAAAAAACTTGAAGTTGTTAGAACGACTTGAACTCAAATAATTTTACATTGAAGTAGTGCCACATTGACACAACTTTAATTTAATTTGATTTAATCTAAATTGACATGACTTTATTTAAAGTAAATATATATATATATATATATATATATATAAATATATGTTAACCTTAATCAAAGTCATATCATCATGAAATGATTTCGCATTTGTATTAAAGTTGTGTTAAGCTTACACAATTTCATTTTGATCAACACTAGTACAAAAAACGCATTCTACGTTAGGATAATATGTCGGTTAAAACAGAACCAATATAAACAAAAACGTGGTGGCATTTTTGTAAATACTTGAAGAGATATTACGTTGGTTAACTCAAACTCGACGTAATACACCATATTCTACGTCAGTTGCCACTCATAACCGACATAAAAAAAGACTGAGAAAAAGTAAAAATTCAAAATTGTAGAAGCTTACACAACCGACGTAAAAAGTCCTCTACTGCATCGGTTCCAGCTCCAACCGACGTAATATCCACCTCTTTCAATTATTTTAGTTGGATATATGATGTCAGTTTCTATTTTCAACTGACGTAGTGGCGTACATATTATGTCGGTTGTATAACCGACGTTGTATGTCTAATACTATCTACGCCTACATCTACATCGGTTGCATAACCGGCATAAAATGTCTTTCAGAACTGATGTAAAATATCACTTTTGTATTAGTACAAACCAAATTCTGTGTGTAATACATGCATAACTTTTTTACAATGAAGTTATGTTATGCGTGCATAACTTTTTCACAATGAAATCATGTTGGTTGACACAACATCCGTACTAAACTTATTTTTATCTATTTCAATAATAAATAGAAAAATTTACACTATTTTTATAAAAAAACCTGTTTTTTATTTATCAATTTTACAAAAACCTGTTTTTTATTTATCAATTTTACAAAAACGTGTTTTATATTTATCAATCTAATTTTGGGACATAATATTATGTATAAACATCTTTACTAAATTTTTTACTATATCGAACATCTTATCTTCTACCTTTAATGCACACAAGATAAAAACATCACAGGAAGTTTATAAACATGGCCTATTTTCTGTATACAAAATCATCATGTATTTATAAGATGACATTTATTGTATGTGCATCTCATGCTTAGAGTAATAATATATATAGTTAAAATCTTTTTTGGTTCACAAATTTTTTCTTTATTTTTCATTTTTTTTAAATGTGTCTGGTTCTTAAATTACATGCGGATATTAAAACAGGCAAGAGTGACGCTAAACATTAGTTCATCACAACAAGATAAGTTTGATTAGTTTGAAATTGATACAAGGAACTTAACAATGGAAATAGATAACACTTTCAACATTGTCCTTCAAACAATACCAATGACGATTAGTTTTGGAGCTTCTCACCAACCCACTTGATGTGGAGGTTTGTCTTTGGGACAGTCATTTATTTTATTTTATACTCATATATATAATACTTCTTTCTAAAACAGATTAGATTGTAAAACCTCCGTCTATCGTTATAATTTGTCCAGTGATGTATGAGGCAGCTGGAAGGCAAAGGAAAACAACCATGGCTGATATGTTCTTAGGTTCTCCAATGCGACCAGCCGGTATTTGAGACATCATAGCTTCAAAAACTTCACTCCCTGCATCAAGAGATTCCTATAACAAAAGCATACAGAGAGATCTTTAGAATATGCAAATTATAATATTTATAAATATAAATAATGATTATTAAGTTTATATTTACCATTAATTTGTTTTATTTCAATGAATTAAACAGAAAAAATGCTAGTGCTAAGAGAGATTTCCCTGCAAGTAGTACACTTTTCAGTTAACATTAGTTAATGTTAAAACTAATATATACTTTGCACTAATTTTCAGAAATCTGTAAGCTTAACATAGCACAGTAAATATACCATACTAGAATCCAGAAGTTCAGTCTTAACCAGGCCAGGTGTTTACAGCATTTGCACGAATATTATCCTTTGCCCATTCCAATGCTACGTTTTTGGTGAATTGATTCATAGCTCCTGAATTATATTTACATTCAGATATTATTATATTCTGAAACTCCAATTTATGAATTTAGGTTAAACTTAAAAGGATTAGGAAAAAATACCTTTGGAGGATGCATATACAGAGCAGAAAGGCACAGCTTTAAAACTTGCAATTGAGGATATGAATACTATGCTTCCATATCCAGATGCTTTGAGAAGTGGATATGCTAGTTGACATAGGTGGTAACTAGACTCAAAATTAGTTCCCATTATTCTACTTGCATCTTCTGCAGTATAATCTATGATGTTCTTGGGTGTATTAGTTCCAGCATTATTAATCTAGAGAAAAGCATTTACAAAGTAATTCTAGTTAGGGAAAAAATTGAAACCAGTAAAAGAAAGAGAATTGAGGTACCAGATATCATGAAATTTAGAAGACTGATGTTGCAGCCTTTAATAAATTGAAAGAAATCTTAATATAAATTATTTTCATCCCTTTGAACATGAATTAACAGTACTCAGTTCCTTGTAGTTTTATAATTATAAATGTTATTCTCTTGTTACCATCAATTATGTTTTGTTCTCCTCTTCCTAGATATAATCAGAACTTTCTCAAATGAAGAATGGTAGTGCATATTATACAGACACAGACTGGTATAAAATTCTTGAAGTTGTCATACCAGAATATTGAGTTTTCCGTCAAAGATCGAAGCAACATTTTTCATTAAATTTTCACGTTGGTCACCGTATAGTACATCACATGTCGACCCTGTTATACGAAATCCTTTTCTATTCCATTCTTCTAAGCATTTATCAATATCTTGCTGTTTACGTGAACATATATGCACAGATGCCCCAAATTCTGCCAATTCCTCTGCTATAGCATACCTAATTTCCAACAGAATAGAAAAAATCAACTGGAAATAACAGAAATTAATATATAAATAAGAATATAGAAGACATTGTAGAACTGAACAAACCCTATGCCTCTGGTGCCTCCTGTAACTAGAGCAGTCATGCCATGGAGTGACCATCTTTGGTCTTTGAAGCTGCTCAGCTTTGTTTCTGCCATTTTCTCTGCTTATTTTGTGAGATGCTTCAAACCCAAAAGTAAGTTGTGATTGTTTTGTTTTTCAATTTTCTTTTACAGAAATAACTCCACAATAAGGGAAAGATGTAAAATGACAGCACAAGTTGCAGCAGGTCTTTCAATTACCAAATATCTTAATCAACACTTTCACTCACATGATACATGACCCCATATAATTAATTTGGTTAAGGGATGAATCTAGGAGAGAGTAAAAAGATGGATTTAGAAATAGAAATTAGAAAGTGAAATAGAAATTAGAAAGTGAAAGATAACTAAGAAAATATTTATGAAAGTTTTTAACTGTAATGAGTATTATCGATAATTTTTTTAATAGATGAAATTATAATATTATATTTTTCAATTGTAGGTAAAATTAATTTAAAATAAAATTTAGTAATTTATTTTTACATGAAACTTACGTGTTAGTTGAAAAAATATGAATTATCTCATATTTTTAATATATATAAAATTGTTAAAACTAAATTTTGATAAAATTATATAAAATTTAAATAAAATTAATTACAAAATATTTAATCAAAATTGTAAATTTCATAAAATTTAATAAAATAAATAAAAATTAATGTAAAAATTCAACACTTAATAAATATTAAACATAAAACAATATAATGAAAAAGAAAGTTAAATTGCAATAATTAAAAAAATAAAAAATAAAAATCATATCATAAGAAATAAACTTAAAATATATAAAAATATTTTCATAAATAAAAATAAAGTTATTGTTATTGATATTATTATTTGATAAATTTATTTTGATTATTACTTTTACTTTTATTATTATTTCATAATTTTACATTATAATTATCATTTATTATATTATTTTTTTACATATTATTATTATTATTTTATAATTTGATTATTTGTATTATTTTTATATTTGTAATAGTCTATAACTATTTTAAAAAGATATGTTCTCTTTCTCAAAACTCCAAAATTCTTAGTTTTCTCTACCCTTTCTCTTAAAAAAAAAAAAAATCTTTGTTTTGATCTTATGTCAGATTGAAGATCAAAAGTTCTCATCCAATTTCTAATGCAATGTAAAGTAAACTTAATACATCAAAAATTTGGTTTGGGTAAGTTCAAATTTTGTCATGTTCTTAATCAGTTTAGGACTCTTTAAAAATTATGTGTGCATGAAGTCTTAGGTATCAAGAATTATCTTTATTCATTCATAGATCTTAAGGGTAGGTTTATTATTGATCAGAATTATATGTTATAGGTTGAGTTATCCTTCCAAGTTGTAGCTTGAAATCTTTTATAGGTAACTCTCCCCTTAGAGAGATAAACGAAGCTAAACTAATATGCTTGGGTAGATGTTGTATTTTATGTTCAACTTGAGTATTTAGGTTTTGAGAAGTGAAAAGGTTTGTGATGGAGACATTGTGTGTTATTTCAATTGGCAGGTTTAGATTGATTTTGAACATAAAATGGGTTGAATTAATTTGATATTGTTATATTTGACCCGAATTGAATTTACTACTTTGCCCTTCCATTTAGGGTTTTGCATATCCCCTTTTTGTATCTCACTTTTCAATGAGAAAGACATAGAGCCAATTTTACAAACTGGTATCACAACTTTAGGTTTAGGTCAAAAACCATTCCTCCTCAGCCGCCCTTCACAGTCTGCTGTCGCACGCTCTGCCATTGACTTCGTTGTCGCGCCAAGTCTGTCGCCGCCGCCTCTGTGCACGCCTCCGCTGCCGCCACATGCCACCGCTGCCCAATTCGTGCTCCGGTGCCCAGTCCGCACGCAGCCGTCTCTGCTGCCCAATCTGCACCGCCGTCTCCGCTGCCCAGTCTGTGCCGCTGCCATCGTTGCCTAGTCCGCACGCCGCTGACTCCGCTGCCCAGTCCACACAGTCGCACTCCTCCAATGCTCCGGCCACAGTAGTCGTGCGAGACACCACAATGGTTCTCCGTATTTTGCCATTTGATTCGGTGTGTTGGTTGTTGGTTTTTGGCTTTGTATTTGGACGGAAATTTCGTCCAAATTTGATATTGAGAGGTTTGATGGGAAGACGAGTTTTGCACTTTGGCAAGTGTATATGGCCGCCATATTGTCCACCCTTGACATCAAGGATGCCATCTATGATAGAGAAGTCGATGCGAAAATGAGGGATAAGAGGTGGAAGGAAATGGATGATAAGGCTCTAGTGTGTTTAAGTGATGCAACTCTTCAAGAGGTTTTATCGGAAACGACCGCTATAGGTTTGTGGAAGAAGTTGGAGGAGACGTATATAAAGAAGTCTTTAACAAATCGGTTGCAGTTGAAGCTACGCCTCTACATTCTTCATATGGTCGAAGGTACATCTATTTTCGATCATATTGTGGAGTTTACCTCCATCTTGAATGATTTGGGGAAGTTAGATGTCAAGGTAGAGGATGAGGACCAAGCTTTGTTGTTGTTGTGTTCTTTGCCTACATCATATAAGTCGCTTAGGGACATGATGGTTTATGGTAGAGAGAAAATTTCTCTTGAGGATGTGAAGGGTAACCTACAAGCCAAATTGCACTTGGATAATGAGATGACCAGTGTTGATAAAGGAAGTCAAGGTGTTGGTTTAGTGGCCGAACGGGGGAGGTCTAGGGACAAAACCCCGATGGGAAATAGAAGTCGGTTAAAGTTAAAATACAAGAATCTTACATGCAATTATTGTAAGAAGAAGGAACACATAAAGACCAATTGTTTTATCTTGAAGAATAAACAAAAGGGACGTGGAGGTGTTACTTCGAAAGAGGTCAATGTAGCCAAGGATGATGACACATATGACGTTCTTTGTGTGGTTGATAATTGTGTCAATGATGATAATGCCTGGATTATGGACTCATGTGCTTCTCAACACATGACTCCAAATAGAGATTGGTTTTTGGGACATATGAGCCTTCAAGTGGAAAGGTTCTTATGGGAAATAATCATTTGTGCAAGGTTGCCAGTGTGGGCTCAGTGAAGATTAAATTCCATGATGGTAAGATACGAAGGTTGACGGGTGTGAGACATATACCCGATTTGAATAAGAACTTGATTTCTTTAGGGTCTATTGAAGAGAAGGGATGTAACTTTCAAAGTGATGGTAGAGTTCTTCGTGTTTCCAAATGAGCTCTCACCATTATGAGAGGAAAAAGAGTTGGAAATCTCTATTTCTTGCAAGGGTCCACAGTCAAAGGCCCGGCCTCCGTTGCGAGCTCGGATCCTACCTCGGATGTTGATGTTACAAAGTTGTAGTATATGAGGTTGGAAAATATGAGTGAGATGGGAAAGACCATTTTGAGTAAGAGAGGCTTTTTGTGTGATCAATGCACAAGTAGCTTAGAGTTTTGTGAGCATTGTGTATTTGGCAAGCAAAAGAGATTGAGTTTCTTAACGGCCATTCAACGGACCAACTAAACGTTGGATTACATCCATTCGGATATTTGGGGACCTTCTTGTATGCCATCAAAAGGTAATGGTTCTCGCTATATGTTTACTTTCATTGATGATTTTTCAAGAAAGGTTTGGGCTTATTTCTTGAAGGAGAAAAGTGAGGCCTTTAAAGTGTTCAATGAATGAAAGACACTTTTAGAAAATCAAACTGAAAAGAAGATCAAAAGGTTGAGGACCAATAATGGTTTAGAATTTGGTAACCACCAATTTGATGAGTTTTGTAAAGCTGAAGGAATTGCTAGGCACAAAACAGTGATTAATACTTCACAACAAATGGAGTTGCGAAAAGAATGAACCGTACATTGCTTGAAATGGCTCGTTGCATGCTTTCCAATGCAGGTCTTGGCAAGGATTTTTGGGCATAAGCGATTAGCCCGGGATGCTATCTGGTGAATCAATCTTCCAACACTTCCACAGAATGCAAAACACCCGAAGAAGTACGGTCGAGTAAGCCGGCTAATTATTCAAACTTGAGAGTGTTTGGTTGTCCTGCTTATGTTCATGTAAAGAAGGGTGTTTTTGTTGGGTATCCCATGAATGTAAAGGCGTACAAGGTGTGGTGTCCCGCATCATCTAAATTTCTCATTTCAAGAGATGTCATTTTTTATAAGTCGGCTATGTTGAAATCCAAGGATGTTGTGCTCAAGCCAACCATTATGGAGAATGAGGAGATTGACATGAAGGTGGAGTTTGAGGTGCCAGTCCAACAAAGCGATGAAGAAAAGACTATACCACATGAAGGTTCTCATCCGAAAGAATAAGAAGAAGTTGAAGAGCAACCATATTTGTTAGCAAGACACCGTGAAAGAAGAGAAATTAGAAAATTGGTGAGATATACTGATTTTGCTTATTGTTTTGTAGTTGCCGAAGAGATGGAATATTGTGAACCATCATCTTAGAAAGAAACTATTTCTTCCAAAGAAACTATTTCTTCCAAAAATGCAATGGATTGGGTTTCCGCCATGAATGAAGAGCTTCAATCGTTGGAAAGGAATCACACTTGGACTCTTGTGAAACCACCTAGTGGTGAAAAGATTGTGGGTTGCAAGTGGGTCTTCAAGAAAAAGATAAATGGTTCAAGACCAGAAAGTTTTCGGTATAAGGAAAGACTTTTGGCAAAGGGCTATAGTCAAGTTTAAGGTGTGGACTTTAATGAAGTATTTTCTCCTGTTGTCAAGCACACATTCATTAGATTTTTGGTCTCTTTGGTGGCAATAAAGGATTTGGAGTTAGAGCAATTGGATGTGAAAACTGCTTTCTTGCATGGTGATTTAGAATAGCAAATTTAAATGAAGCAAACAGAGGGTTTTGAAGTTGTGGAAAAGGAGGATCATGTATGTTTGTTGAAGAAGTCACTTTATGGCCTCAAGCAATCACCTCGACAATGGTACAAGAAATTTGACTCATTCATGGTTAGTATAAATTTCTCCCGCTTTAATTATGATAGTTGTCTCTACTTCAAGAAGTTGAGTAGCGGAGAATTTATCTACTTGTTGCTCTAGTGTGGTGAGTAGGTACCTTGCTTGTCCTATATGAGGAAATTGGGAAGCGGTAAAATAGATCTTTCGCTACTTGAAAGGTACCATTAATGCTCATTTGGAGTTTCTAACTGATTATGTGGATTCAGATTTTGGTGGTGATTTAGATTAGAGGAGGTCTTTAACGGGTTATGTTTTTACTCTTGGAGGGTGTGCAAGTAGTTGGAAGTCATTACTTCAATCCACTGTTGCACTCTCTAGCATGGAAGTACATGGCAATCACAGAGGCTATTAAGGAGGCTATTTGGCTCAAGGCATTTTTTGGTGAGATTACTTCTCTTGATGATCCTATCATGGTATTTTGTGACAACCAAAGTGTCGTTCAATTGACGAATGACCAGATGTTTCATGAGAGGACTAAGCACATTAATATACGGTATCACTTTGTGCGTGATGTGATTTCTGAAGGTAATGTGCTTGCAAAGAAGATTAACACCGAAGCGAATCCAACTGATATACTTACAAAGCCTCTTCCCATTGCAAAGTTCAAGTTTTGCTCAAAGAGAATTTCAATATGTTATTAGTTTGTTTTTGAGTTTGTTCTAGTTAATTTCTATTTATTTTCTAGTTGTACAATTCGGATCAATGTGGAGATTGTTATATTTGACTAGAATTGAATTTACTACTTTGCCCTTCTGTTTAGGATTTTGCATATCCCTTTTGTATCTCACTTTTTCAATGAGAAAGACATAGAACCAATTTTACACATATTTTATTTTAATTTAGCTTTATTTTGGTAATAGAAAAATTCTATGATATTGTTAGTCTGGCTAGTTTGATTTTAAAAATTTGAAAGGTTTTAATTTTGTTGGTAAGGCATAAGAAAGTGGATAGAAGTGTTTTGAAATAAGAATTTTTGTTTGGAACTAGAAAGACAATTTAGAGTACTCATAGTAGTTGTAATTGATAAGTTGATATATAAGAATCTTTAAGTTGGATAAGTTCTAAGATGATATATGATCAATTTAGAGGATATGCATTGTGAGATTGAAATAGAAAATTTGAAAACCTGAGATTTTATGTAGAGAAATTGGATGTCAGCTCAGATGTGGCGGGCACATTTTGATAATGGTGCAGGTCCCTGTGTCGAGCGCAAGTACCTGTGTAGGGCTCAATTCTTGAAAGGGTGCTCTCGTGTTTGATTGGTGTCGGATGTCACTTCCTGGACAGGGCGCGAAGTAGTGTATTGCTATGAATTCTTAATGTACTTATTTTCTTGATTTTGATAATGTTTTTAATTTATTGAAACATGTATCAATCGTAACTTGTGATTTTAAATGTGTTGATAACTATTGTGAAATAGCATTCTAGACTTAGTATTTTCAGAAAAGAAACACCAAGTACTAATTGTATAGGATGTGCATTGTTTGAAGATTTATCGAGAAGGGGTATCGTGACTCTATTGGTACCTTAGAATCATACAGATGATGGGGTAACAGGTGGTGAGAGTTGAAGGAGGTTCATTTAATTGAAACTATAACTTGCAAGAGGTAGATTGGACAAATATAGAGATTCATCATGTTGGATGATGTTATGATTGATTGAGAACTATGTGGATTCACATTTAGAAGGGATGAGTCATTTGATAGGTGTTAGCTTTTAAATCCAATTAAATCCACAAGTCTTTAGAAAGTAAAGTTAATGTCTATCGAATGTTAAAATATGACTTTGATTTCAATAGTTGTTGATGGAATATTTATTTTAAATATGTACTTTTTTATATATTTTATTTATATTTTTTTCTTTTCTCGAGAACAAAAGATATTGTTACAAGAAGTTACATTTAAATAGTTATTTATTGTTTATTTAGTTATTGTTTTTTAAGCTATGAAATATTAAAGTCATTACGGAGAGAAATTGTATTTTAAATTACTCTATTAAAGATTTATGGGTATATATCTATATATATATATATATATATATATATATATATATATATATATATATATTTTATATTTAATTATTGTGAGTTGGGTGTTATAATATTCATTATTTTAATATTAATTTTAAATATTTATTTTTAACTTTGTTAGTATTTTTATTTAATAATTTTTAATATTTATATTATTAATATAATTAATTTACTTTTATATAAATATATTTATATTATGATTATATAATATTTAAAACATTATTATTATTTTTTTATTATATCATATTATATAAGTACAATTAATTATTCATAATGTATTCCATTATTTTATAATTATAATATAATAAATTATGTGTAATCGATTATTGTATATATAATTGATTATTTAGTTTTTTTAGGATTTGTCTTTTCTTTTTGAGTCATCTGGTTTTTGTTTTTTATACTAATTTCAGAAGTTTTTGTAACCTTTTTTTCTTGTATGTTTTAAATTAATAAATTTAAATGTGTTATATTTATTTTGTTGAATTAACGTTACTCATTTAAATACAAAACACAGTGTAGAAGTATCATGATCAACCAATTCTTCGGGTGCCTCATGTGACAACAGCGGTCATGTCATGAAGTGACCACCCCATTCTTGCTTTGTTTCTGATCAAGGAGCTCCATAAACGGAAAGAGGGTGCACCATACATTTTTTTCACTGAATAGGTGTGATGTGGAGCAGAAAGAAAAACGTGTTCGAGTTTTATAACACTTCTGTGGCTGTAAATGGTTTTAATCTTATCCCAAGTACAATCAGCCACAACTACCTAAGGCTATAAGTTTTAAGAAAATTTCTAATAAGTTTTAAGGAAATTTCTAACATGTGATTACAATTTTTATCCATTAACGATATCATATTAAATAAAATTAAAGTTATATTTGAATTGATTTGAAAGAATAAATTTGAGTTAATTTGAGATAAAAATATATAAAAAGTTAAGTTGTTTGAATTAAAAAAAAATAATAAAAAATAAAGAAAAAGTTTATAAAAATTTATGAATGATGTGATAAATATAATTGATAAAATAATTTTTTTATAGATGAAATTATAATTAAAATTAATTTAAAATTATATATAATTAATTTATTAAATGTGATTGATAAATTATTGTTATGTTAATTCATGAAATTATAAAAATATTAATTATTTCAAAATTAAAATTAAAATAAAAAATTAAATTATTATTATTATTCATATCATTATTTTATAAATTTTATTATTATTATTACTTTTATTTATTTTATAATTTTATTATTTTTATTATTATAATTATTATTTATAATGAATATGATTGACACAATATTTTTTCTTATAATTTTATTATTATATTTAGTTTTTAAATTAATATTATTAATATTTTATTTTTATAATTATCTTAATTTTATTATTATTTTATAATTTATTAAATTTATTATTATTTTAATAATAATAATAATTATTATTATTATTATATATTATATAATTATTATATTTATTTAATTATAATATAAATTAAAATATTAACAAATTAATAATAAAAATTAATTATATAAAAAATAACAAATTTAATATATCTAACTTTCTCTCGCATCTAAGAAGAGAAAGTTTTGGGTAGAAAATTTTCGAAATTTCCATCCTCGGTTTTTTAATTTTCTACTTTTTTTCTGCATTTCGTGACTTTTCATCACCAGAAACAAACATACTCTAAGTAAAATTAGAATAATGATCAATTTCAGACAAACTATTATAATTTTATATTTATCCAAAAAGGGTAATATATTAATATTTACAAAATTTTAAGTATATTTAATTTTAAATTTTATTTTATTTTTTATATGATAACTTTTTATTAAAATTTAGTGGTAAACAATTAAAATTTAATATGATAATATTAAAATTTTATTTAAATTTTAACAATTAAAATATAAAAAATCATATGATATTACTAAATATTCTTAATATTCCTCATTTAATATTTTTAATAACACATTACTTAACATGTCTTTCATGAGATTATGGGCTGGTGCTTCAAGCAATGATGACACTTCAAACTTGCGCAAGGGTTTGCTGCCAATGGATTCAAATGCCATTAGTCTTTTACTTTCCTCGTATACATGAACAGATGTCCCAAATTCTGCCAATTCCTCAAGAGTGGCATGACTAATATAGCCTAAATCATGGACATGCATCAATTAAGGAGTAGAGATAATATTACTTAATAGATAAATTTTCCAACCAGGTTCAATTTTGATAAATATTCTTCAAATAGGTAAATTTCTTTATTGCGTCAATGAGTAACTAGTACCAAATAAGAATAACTTTCTTGTAAGAAATGGTATCACTTTGAAACTATTTTGTCTTGCTTGTTTGAAGTCTTACTATTAATGTTTCACAAAATTTTACTTGAATATAAGATTTTTTATTATGTATTTTAAATGAAGTTGTCTCGTAACAAATCATATACATATTACCCGATATTACCCGATGCAAGTGATGATATCTTATACAGTACTATGAGAATTGTGAAATAAGAGAGAGTTTTATCTCACTCAAAGAATAAAATAAAATAGATCCCTTTCATAATGAAATAAATATTATGAATCAATTCAATTGAAATTAATGACTCATTTGAATTAATATACATAAGTTGAAAACATAAAATAATAATAATAATAAAAGATAATAAAAAAACTACTTTTGACATACTAACAACTTAAATTGAATAACGATAAAATAACTTCTAACTAATTCAGTTATTCAAATGAAAAAACTAATCAGTTATACTAATAAATTTGTAAAACTACTTTGGTTAATACTCCCCTCAAGGTGAATTGTAAATATTTTTAGATATTCAGCTTGGACACTAATATATAAAATGGTCCAAGTTGTAATGCTTGGTTAAAATATTAGTTGTTTGATGATTAGTTGAGATGGGGCGTAGATGTAGAAGCTTGTCAAAAACTTTTTTTCGAACTATGTGACAATCCATCTCAATGTTTTTAATTCTCATGAAAAATCAAATTGTTTGTAATGTGAATTGTTGACCAACCATCACAAAAGAAAAAAGTAATTTGTTGAGTCAATAGTATATGCATATCAGTGACAAGTAACTTAGTCATTGGGCTTCACACGTTGTAGTTGCTAATGACCTATATTCTACTTCTTAAGAGCTTCTTGTTATAATGTGTTGCTTTTTGGATTTCCATGAAATCAATGCTTTGCCATATAAGAAGCAATACCTACACTACAAGAAAATCATTAAATGGTAACTAATTTAGAGACAAAAAATAATTAGGCACTATATTAACTAATTTAGTGACCAAAAATAACTATTATAAAAAAATCATTAATTAACAACTAATTTAGAGACTAAAAATGATTAGTAACTATATTGACTAGTTTAGTGACCAAACATAATTATTATAAAAAAAATATATTTAAACTAAAATTTCATTAACCATTTTATAAATTAAAAGTTATTGGTATATAATTTTTTTATTAATAAAAAATTATAATATAAGTATTATCATACTTAAAAAGCTAATAATCATAAATTTACTTTTCTTAGTAACTAAATTTAAAAACTTAAATGTTAATTTATAAAATATTTTAAATTAATATCAATAAATTTGAAATATTGTTCATTATTAATTAATTAATTAATAATAATATATCAATTCCAGTTTAGGTTTAAAATAATAGCGTTCTCTTTGCATTATTCAAAAAGAGGAATTCTGAAAGAGAAGTGAAATCACACTTTAGAAGTAAGCTCTTGGCACCATTTTGGTTTGGAGAGAGTGATTTGCTGAACGGAGGCTACGTTTCCATTCAGTTTCGCGAAATTTACAAGAACGTAGCATTGATCCTAAAACGAAGTATGTTTTTGTTCAAATTTCTAACCTATTCTGCATTTTAAATTGATATACGTTTTTTTTTGTATGAATTAGAAGTATGGTAGAAATTAAGAACTATTTGTTGAAACTGCAAATTAGAATTGTAATTTTGCAAATTATTTTCTCAGCTTCGCTTCGCAAGAGATTTTGGAAAAAAGACTTCGTCGCTCACCACTTGCTAACCACGGAACGCATCGTCAAGACTTCTTGCGTTGGAATTAGTTGAAAAGGTAGGTGTCCGGCATGTCCCTTAGTATTCGGCATTGTCAATGAAATTGGTGTTAGTTTATAGTTTATGTATTTTTTCTCTCAAATACATGCTTATATATTCCAATTGAAGTATGTGCTCTGTTTTATGAGTTTAATTTGTGTTTTGCTACCGGATCTCAAACACATCGCTTTCTGCTGCTACCGGATCTTTGGGCACAAACTGTGACCAGAAATTGGACCAAACACTAATCTTAAACCCCCTTGCGGGCTATCATGGTCATAATGTGGTAGTACAAGTGGTCTCTGCACTAAACCCCCTTATGCTCAATTTCAATTTATTCTTCTAGAAGAAAATGATGACTGTGATGCTTTAGAACTAGAAAACTTGCCAGTTTATCTTTGAAGTGAAATAATCACAACATTTTCATTTTTGGAAGGTGCTTCTACTCATTCTTGTAAATATTTGGAAGCAAGAGAAAGGTAGAAACTTTCCCATTGCCTAGTGGATGGAGTGTGTGGTTAATTAAGAACTTCAAAGGAAAATACAACGATGAATTTCATGACATACCTGAGTTTAAGAAGATATGGAAGAGCTTCAACAACTAATGAGAATTGTGCTGGTGTGGTTGGCTAAGGTGATGATGGAGGAACAAGATGGGGGAGTTTCAAGCAGGCTTTGGCGGGATATGTAAGGTCAAATGGGATAAGAATATAGAGAAAACTAGGAAGAAGTTGAAAGTTGCAATACTAAGTTATTTTTTTATCAGCATATAAAAGATAAATAATATATATTTCTTCTATATATAAAATAAAACAAATTCTTAATAAATTAAAACTATAGTTTAGAGAGGTTAAATGAAATAAGTTTATCTGCAGTTTGTGTTAAAAGTGATGAAAGCACTGACTACCTTTTGTTCAGATGCCCTATTGCTCAGTTGTTCTGGAATTAGCTGCAAAACTCTTTTAATTAACATTGTGTGTAGGAAAATGAAGATGGATGCTGAAGAAGTTTTCTGTTCACTCTTTTATGATAGTGTTATTGATGTTTATGGCTTGTAGATTGCATGAGAGTAATGAGGAGTAATGAATTATTTTAAAAGCTTGTAAAAGATTTTCAGGTGGTGTTGAAAGAGTTTCAAAAGGCTTAGCATCTTGCAGCTGAGAGGGAAATAGCTTATACACCTTTTGTTCCACAAGCAGTTCTTCCATCCAGGTATAATAGACTGTTGTTGGATTAACTGAATCAGCCAATATTTGTTATAACATGTCAATAAATAATATTGAGTTGGTTTTATTGCTATAAGTAAATGTTTTGATTGATTAAATTAAGTTGTAAATATGTTGTAAATTAGAGAAGTTGCCTTTACTTCTATGATAGGATCATATGAAGATCTATTTTCTTTCCATTCTTGCAATAAGCTATTACGACACATTATTCTCTCTTCTCTATAAGAGGGATATATTGCTTGACTGAAAAATTATGTGCGTAGTTGTTTTCCTAGTTGGAGTTTAACTATGCATGAGGCAAGATGCTCCTTGTGTTTGTGTATGTGACTTATATAGAAGAAACTTTATTGCTTGAACTAGTTTGGACCAATTATATATTGTGTTATACATTCAATTTTTATTGAATAATGTTTTCTAGGCATCTTGGCTGTTAAAAAAAAAATGTTTTGTAGACACCCAATATTGATCTATACCTAGACAAAGAAATGTTAAATCAGTGCTTTTAGGGCTAGTATCCATATATTAGGGTTAATTTGTCTATCTTACATACTGGATAAATAGATTAAATTAACGAGCAAATATTCGATCATATATTAGTTTTATTGAATAGGTTTTATTGTTTTTGTCAAAATCACGTTACTTTTATATTTTAGGAAGTTTTATATTTTATCCTTGATGTAATTTTATTCTTTATGACAACAATATCTTTATATTAATATTAGGATTATGTATTTAAGGACAATCCCACAATTATATGGATTTGTCTCCTTAGGATCAGTTGCTAATATTTCCTAAAATAGCCAGCAGGCTCATGTATATATAGGTCCACTGACCTCATAATTTAATATGAGAGAATATATTATTCCTTCTAAATTCTGAGATGGTATCAAAGCTCCCGATCCTTGGGAGTCTCTAACCGTGCCTGTAAACCCTAAATCGTAGCCGTCAACTTGTGATTACAAACCTTAAGCCCCTACCGTAACCTTCATTGTTGTGCAATCTTAAAACCCTTTCGTATAACCTTCATTGTTGTGCAATCTATCCCAACCTGTGATGGCTGAGATCTTGAACCCTATTTCGGAAACTGGGGACAGATCCCAGATTCTAGGGGAATTGTAGAATGTTCATTATGCTTATAGATTAAATGGAAAAATTTATCTCAAATGGTCTCAACTCATTAGGACCATCTTGAAAGGAAAAGGAAAGGGCAGCCATATAATTGGCAATGCTTCTGATGAAGCGGATCCCAATTTCAAAACATGGGATGAAGAAGACTCCATGATCATGGCATGGTTGTGGAATTCAATGGTCCCGGAAATTAGTGATACCTGCATGTTTCTTAAATCGGCAAAGCAAATTTGAGAGGCAGTAAAACAAACCTATTCGAAGGCCAAGGATGTTGTCCAAATATATGATATAAAGGTGAAAATTGTGGCTGCCAAAGGAAGGGCATAGGCAAGCACACATTGTTAAAGGACAAAGTGAAGAATTTGTCCAGTTGAATCATGAAGAGACAGAGAGGGTAAGATCTTTCCTTAGTAAATTGGAGAAACCCACAGGTACGTGCTCCTTAACATATTCTGGTAAGTTTCCATTTTCTTTTGGACTTAATGTTTCATATACACCCTTTACCCATTATTGGATATTAGATTCTGGAGCCACTGACCATATGACTCCTTTACCCAAATACTTCTCCACATATTTCCCATGCCCTAGCAACAAGAAAATTTCTACAGCAGATGAAACTTTTATAACTGCTGCAGGACAAGGAGATGTTAAAATTAGCCCATGTATAACCTTGAAAAATGTTCTTCATGTCCCTAAACTATCTACCAATCTGATTTCTGTTCAAAACCTAACGAAAGATCTCTCTTCTAACGTTGTTTTTCATAACAACTACTGTATATTGCAGGACAAGAACTCGGGGAGGACGATTGGACATGCTAGAGAATGGAATGACTTATACTACATGGAGGATCCCAATCTACCTATTAAAAGTCACTCTCTTTTAAAATAGATATTCCCTTCCTTGTTTAAGAATTTAGATGTGGAGAGTCTCCATTGTGAAGTGTGTGAGCTTGCTAAACACAAGCGTGTACCTTTCCCTATTAGCAATAAAATTAGTCCCTCACCTTTTGTTCTTGTTCATACTGATGTTTGGGGTCCCTCTAGTGTTCCTAATATCTCAGGTGCTAGATGGTTCTTAACCTTTAAAGATAATTGTACCCGGGTGACATGGGTTTTCCTATTGAAACAAAAATCCGAGGTCAGCTCCAGGTTTATTCAGTTTGTCTCTATGATTAAAAATCAATTTGGTGTTAATATAAAAAGAATTAGGTCTGATAATGCCAAGGACTATTTCAATCTTGTTCTCAACTCTTTTTTTCAAAAGGAAGGAATAATTCATGAGTCTTCATGTGTTAACACACCCCAACAGAATGGGATTGCAGAAAGGAAAAATGGGCATTTGTTAAACCAAACTAGAGCTCTACTTTTTCAAAATTATGTTCCTAAGAAATTTTGGGGGGAAGCCCTTCTTACTGCCACCTACCTAATAAATAGGTTACCCTCTAAAATCTTAGCATCAAAAAGTCCCATAGATGTCCTATCCTCATTCTACCCACACCTAGACTCTACAAATAAACTCAAACCTAGAATATTTGGGTGCATATCCTTTGTGCATGTTCATAGTAATGAAAGGGGAAAGTTGGATCCTAGGGCTGTCAAATGTGTATTCTTAGGATACTCAACCACACAAAAGGGATACAAATGTTTCCACCCCCCATCAAAGAGATTCTTTGTGTCAAGGGATGTCACGTTCAATGAAAAAGAGAGCTACTTTCAACCTCATCTTCAAGGGGAGAGTGTAAGAGAGGAAGATGAGTCTCTCATGCTTCCAAATATAGCATTTGGACCTGAAATTAGGACTGAAACTGAGAGAGGAATAAAACCAACACCTGAACCAGCAGCTGGACCTGAACAAACACCTCAACCAATAGCAGGAACTGAACAAGTACCTAAACCAACGGCTGAACCTGCACCTAACATGGTGGAAAATTTGGGAAAAATCTGGTATATTCAAGGAGAGAAAAGGCCATTCCAAAATCTATCCATATCCAAGAATCCAACCCATTGTTACAAGAGGTAATAGTTTCTAATCCTATAAATTCCAATAATTCTAATGAGTTTGTCTTGAATAATTCAGAAGCACAGGTGGATCAAAACCTAGATCTTCCCATTGCCCTTAGAAAAGGAACCAGAACATGTACCAAACAGCCACTTTACCCTCTATCAAATTTTCTATCCTTTGAAAATTTCTCTCCTACCCATAAAACCTTTCTCACAAACTTAAACTCTACACCCACACCTTCCACTGTATCTGAAGCATTATCTAATAGGAAATGGAAACAAGCCATGGATGTGGAAATTGAGGCATTAAACAAGAACAATACTTGGGAACTTGTTACTTTACCAATTGGAAAAAAACCAGTAGGTTGTAAATGGGTATATACTATAAAGTATCGGGCTGATGGGACCATTGAACGTTACAAGGCAAGGTTAGTGGCCAAAGGATTCACTCAAACATATGGAGTGGACTACTTGGAGACATTTGCCCCTGTTGCTAAGATGAACACAGTTAGAGTAATACTGTCATGAGCAGCAAGTCATGATTGGGATCTATAGCAATTTGATGTGAAGAATGCATTCCTGCATGGAGAGCTTGAAGAAGAAATATACATCGATTTGCCCCCTAGTTATGATGGAAAGGTTGCTGTTGGAACTGTTTGCAAGCTAAAAAAGGCTCTATATGGGTTGAAACAGTCCCCAAAAGCATGGTTTGGAAGATTTACCAAAGTTATGACAAATTTAGACTACAAACAGAGTCAAGGAAATCACACTTTATTCATCAAATATTCAGTTTAAGGGGGAGTAACAATATTATTGGTGTATATTGATGATATTATAGTAATCGGAGATGACAAAGAGGAGCAGATAATATTAAGTCAATGTCTTGCTACAAACTTTGAGATTAAGACATTAGGAAGACTTAAATATTTTTTGGAAATTGAAGTGGCCCATTCCAAGAAAGGAATTTTCATATCTCAACAAAAATATATCACTGATTTGCTTAAAGAAACAGGGAAGACAGCCTACAAACCAGTAAGTACTCCCGTTGATCCAAATATAAAGTTGGGAAGTGTTGAGGAGGACAATGCAGTGAACAAGGAAATGTATCAAAGACTAGTGGGCAGACTTATATATTTATCTCACACTAGACCAGACATTGCTTTTGTTGTGAGCCTAGTCAGTCAATTTATGCACCAACCAAGGGAAGCACATTTGCAAGCTGCCCTTAGAATTGTTCAATATTTGAAAGGAACTCCGGGAAGAGGGATTTTGTTCAAACGAAACAAAAGTGTAGCTCCAGAAGCATATACTAATGCTGATTATGCAGGGTCAGTTGTGGATAGAAGATCAACAATTGGATACTGCACCTTTCTTGGTGGAAACCTAGTGACATGGAAGAGTAAAAAACAAAGTGTAGTAGCTAGATCAAGTACTGAAGCAGAATTTCGAGCAATGGCCCAAGGAATATGTGAACTTTTATGGCTGAAGATTATATTGGAAGACTTGAAGCTAAGGTGGGATAAACCTATGAAGTTATATTGTGACAATAAATCTGCAATTAGCATAGCCCATAACCCAGTCCAACATGATAGAACTAAACATATCAAGGTAGACAGACATTTTATTAAGGAGAAGCTGGATAGTGGCTTGATTTGCACCCCATATGTTTCTACTCAGAGTCACCTTGCAGACATACTCACCAAAGGATTAAATGGCATCAAATTTGAAAGAATTATATCCAAGCTATGAATGGAGAACACCTACTCACCAGCTTGAGGAGGAGTGTTAAAATCACGTTACTTTTATATTTTAGGAAGTTTAATATTTTATCCTTGATGTAATTTTATTTTGTATCACAGCAGTATCTTTATATTAATATTAGGATTATGTATTTAAGGACAATCCCACAATTATAGGGATTTGTCTCCTTAGGATCAGTTGCTAATATTTCCTAAAATAGCCAGCATGCTCATGTATATATAGGTCCAATAACCTCATAATTTAATATGAGAGAATATATTATTCCTTCTAAATTCTGAGAGTTTTTAAGACGGTTTTTTTATACAAATTGTGTAAAATTGAACCTAGGAGTCCTTAATCTATTCATGCATAATAGGGTTGTAAAGTTATGTATTATATAATAAAGTAGGAACCGTGTGAAGAGAGTATCTCAGTGTTTCCCCATCATAACAGCTAAGAATTTTTAGAATTTTAGTATGTGAATGGATACAGCTTCACTCCGAAAAGAAGAGTGGAAGAAAAAGGGAAAAAGTTAGAAAGAAGCTGATATGGGAGGAAAACTTTAACCCTTGGTAGGCCTTAATTGTTTGCAGGCCATGGTCTCTACATATGTAATGGGAAAAAAAAGTATCTCTCTTGCTACGAAAATCATGAGAAGGAAAAAGGAGGGGGAAAACAACCTAGTTTGGAAATCAGCAGGCAAGATGTCTGCAATTCACCGCATGGCATGTGTTATCTTGACTAAAGAGGCTCTCACCCATGCGTGTCTTGTGAATTTTGTTCTGCATATTTTTAGTTTTATATTGTTTATATGTAAAATAATAAAAGCCATTTATATATATTTTGGGGTTTTAATTTAGTTTGGTGAGGAATGATGTGTGCCAAGACCTTCCTACCTTACACACCTATCCAAACAAGATTACCAAATCCTATCCTTTAGCATTGTACTTTAGCATTGTACTATTACCAAATTGCTTGAATCTTTGGCTGCAATGGAATAAAGAAAGAGAAAAGAAATAAATTTTTGTTTATAATTATTTTATCTAGTCCTTTTCTCATAGACACTGTTATTTTCTTTTATTATTGCTTGTAAACGTATGATCATTATTTTATAGTGCAGACTTTGAAATTCTTTATGCAGGTGGACAATCTCAAAAGGAACTAGAAATACAAAATAAGGAGAGGGAGCTGGGAAACTCGAGTACTTGGGTTAGAGAAAAAAGTTCATGACTTGAACTCAAAATTAGAAGCTGTAAGTTTTAAGTTTACCTACATTTCCGTTTTTATTACATCTCATTTTTTTTTTCTTGAAACTAGTTCTTAATCACCATTTAATAATGATTTTTGTGTAAATGCTTTAGTATTTTTATTATCAACGTGTCTAGTAGCAACATTGATCTGTTCTAGGAGTACTTTGTGCACCTTGTCATGTTCAATTCTCACAACGAGAAGGGCATTTTAATCTCCATTTTCTACATATCTACCTTTTTTCTTTTTTCGTGTTGTTTTCTTTTTTTCTCCTTCGCCTGTGTTGTAAATATGATTGTATTCTTCTAGCTTTGAACAACATGCTCAAAAGATACTTCGCTGCTTTTTTTTTTTTATAGTTGAATGATACATTGTGTTATATGACAGATTATGGATATTCGCCAAAATCGAAGTTGGATATATAATAGATTAATGTCTAATAAAAGAGAATATAATGAAGCATTTTTAAAAGAAGTAGATGAGTTTGTGTCCTATGCATGTCATGTTCCACCCATCAACTACTCACCGAATACATTTTGTACCCATGATTAAACACATATGATAAGATTGATCATCTAGAGTTTATTACTTACAGGAACTACAATTGCTAAAGCTTTAGTAGTATGTACACATTATAGTTTCTAAATACCTAAGGTTAGTTGCGTGGAATATACTTTCCTTGGATACCATGTTTCCTGAAAACATAGATAATTTAAGTACACAGATAATGTATTTTAATTTAATATAACACTTTAGATTAATTAAATAATAAATTGCAAACAAATAAATAAATGAGTTTATTCCAATTAATTATCAAGATGAATAAAACTATATTAACTTTTGTTAATAATTGTAGTAGGTTATAGTGAAGACTGATATATGTATGTTATATTACAGGAGAGGAAGAAGAACGTAGTCCAATGAGAAAAAGAAAAAGTTACATTACCAAAAAAAAAAATTTGTTGTTGTTTCAAAGTTGAAATTTCTTATTAATATGGTGCTGTCATGGGATGTAATAGTGTATCATTTTCTATTTTGACTTGAAAACTTTTTCTTTGTATGGTACTTCTTAATATTGTGTTGGCATGGGATGCAATGGTGTATCATTTTGATATAATGACTCATTTTTCCACATGGTTATATTTGAAACCCAAATATTTTTTATATCTCGTATCAAATTAAAAAATAATTTTACTTTTCTATTCTAAATTATTTTAACAAGAACAAAATATGATATCACAAATTTAATTATTTAAAAGTATAATATTATCATTATTTAAAAACCAATTTAGAGACTATTTTTTTTTGTATTTATATATTTGGTCACAAAATTGGTTACAATGAAATTGGTCACTAAATTGGTTTCAATGAAATTGGTCACTAAATTGGTTTCAAGAAAATTGGTCACTAAATTGGTTTCAAGGAAATTGGTCACTAAATTGGTTTTAATGAAATTGGTAACTAAATTGGTTTCAATGAAATTGGTCACTAAATTGATTTCTAAATTAGTATCTAAAATTAGCCATCAAGGTTTTAGTCACTTATTACTATTACTTTCTAAATTAGTCTCTAAATACATTAGTGATCAATTTTATCATTTTAGAAACCAATAAATTAGTTTCTTAAAGCAATTTTTCTTGTAGTGCTAGTTGTTGATCGTCATGTATCTAGACAAGACCCCCAATTAGCATCAACAAAGGCAATAAGTTTATGATCATATGTGTTAGGAAAAAAATAAGCCAAGTGTTGAAGAAGACTTGACATGTTTGAGAACTTGAAGGGTTGCATTATGATGTTCAATCATAGGTTTATCTAGAAATTGGCTCAACAAACCAACAAAGTAGGATATATCCGATCTAGTGTTAGTTAAATACACCAATCTTCCAATCAGTCTTCGATAGGCAGTAGGGTCAGGAAACAAATCACTTCCTTGCTTTTGGAATTTGATATTTGGATCCGATGGACAAGAAACTGGTTTTGCATCAAGCAATCTTGTGTCTTTGAGAAGTTCCAAGGCATACTTCCTTTGATATAAGATTATTCCTTATTTGGATCTTCCTATCTCCATGCCTAAAAAAAAAGTTTGCTTCCCCAAGGTCTTTGATTGTAAAGACTTCTTGTAGAAATCTCTTCAAAGACTCAATGGCAGTGATTGAGTTGCCCGTAATCAAAAAATCATCTACATAAACCAATACAACATTGAACTTAGAATTATACTTTTTCACAAAGAGAGAATAATAAGTTTCTGATTGAGTGAATCCTTGAGAGGAAAGAGTCGGGGTCAACTTGTGGTTCCATTGCCTACTAGCTTGCTTCAAACCATATATAGACTTTTGAAGTTTACACACTAAACTACAATTTTGTGAATTTTACATCCCTTGTGGAATTGTCATGTACACTTCCTCATCCAAATCACCATGGAGAAATGTAGTATTAACATCAAACTAATTTAGAAAACAATTATTAGCTACTGCCAACATTAACACTAACCGGATTGTTGTCACTTTTGCCATGGGACTAAAAATTTCCATGTAATCAACACTCTCAATTTGATTATACCCTTTAGCTACAAGGCTTGCTTTGTGTCTCTCTATTGATCCATCTACTTTGTATTTGATTTTAAAGACCCACTTACTTCCAATTGCCTTCTTTCCAGTAGGTAGAGTAATTAGAATGCAAGTTCTATTGTCATTGAGAGCTTCCAATTATGCCTTGATGGCTTTATTCTAGTAGTAATGTATCACAACATCCTTGTAGGTTGTTGGCTCGGTTGTGTGTGTGATGGCTTTGGAAAATTCAGTGTATGTATTAGTATGATTGAACAAACCCGATATAGGATGTTGAGCCTTGGATGATTGGGTTGGATAATCTGCAATGGGCTGAGTTGCAATAATAATCCTGCAAGTAAGAAGGCTTTCGCCTATGTCTAATTGATTTTCTACTTTCCAACTGATCATTGGCAGGTGAAATAATGTCATGAGATGCATTTGTATTTAGTAATACAATTTGATAATGAATTGTGTTTGCATGTTGGAATTCTATCTCAAAAATGAATGCAAGGATGTTTTGTGTGTGTTGCGTGTGTGAGATAGTGGATGACATAGGAACTGGTTCCATAATGATTAAAATTGAATTCGTGATCAAAATAGTCCTAAATTTTAGCTTTATGTTTATTATTATGAATTGATATGGATGCGTCATGATTCTCATGTTTCTCTGATTGGTAAAAAGGAAAATTGTTCTCGTAAAATTCTATATTTCTTGACAAAAATATCTCTCTATTATGCAAATTATACAATAAATAGCCTCTTGTTCCCCTTTGATAACCCAAAAATACACATTTTTTAGCTTTTTTGTCAAACTTGGTTCTTTGGGCCGTCAAAGTTGTTACAAAACATATGGAACCAAATACTTTTATATCTGAATAACTTGGAAAATAATTGTTCAAGGCTTTAAAAAGAGTTAAGTTTTTCAAGCTTGTAGTTAGAAGTATATTTAAAAGAAATACTGCATGACAAATGGCATAATTCCAAAAACAAATTGGTAGTTTTGACTAAAACAAAAGTAATCTAGCAATTGTTAAAATACTTTGTTGTTTCCTCTCAACTATGGTTGTAAAGGTGTTTCAACATATGAGGTTTGATGAATTATTCCATTTTGTTTGAAAAATTCATTCATTTTAAACTCTTGGCCATTGTCATTTCTTATTACTTTCATTGAACAAGCAACTTAGCCATTGGGTTTCAAACGTTGCAGCTGCCAATGACTTGTATTATGCTTCTGACGTAGTATATAACCCAAATTTCACCAAATTTTCTCAAAAGTTCACTTGCAGGCCATAAGGAAGATATTATCAGTTGGGTATGGGCTACATACCACATAGGTTGGGAGCTCCTAACCGATGTAGTATCTTCAGCGCCATAACAAAATTTTTAAATTTTAAATTTTTACTTTTTGAAAATTTTCTACATCAATTAAGAGTGGCAACCGATGTAAAATAGGGTATGTTACATTAATTTTATGTTAATTGATGTAATATCTCTCTTTATAATTTAAAAAATATCACTGTATTTTGATTTATATCAATTTCGTTTTAATTGACATTTTATCCCATTGTAGTATATTTTTTTTTAGTAATGATATGAAACATACAAAACTTGTCATCTACTCTTTGTTAGCTTTTCTGAGTGGGGATCAGTCCTCTACCAATAATTCTTATTTATCTTTTTAGTTGTCAAAAATTTAGTTAAACTTTCCATATTTAATATCAGTTTAATAATTTCGATAATTTCAATATGAATATGGTAGGTTGTAATATCCTAGAAATAACTATAGAATAAAAAACTAACCTAGAATTAGTTTTAGAGATAAATAAGATAACACCTGAATATATTTTTTTAACAAAAAGAAAAGTTGTTTAAATAAAAAAAATTAGTTATTCAGATTTTATTTTTATAACAACCACCAATTATCTTTAAGAAAAAATTTTGTTTATAAAAACTACCAACTCTCTCTCTTTCTTTAAGAAGATATATAATTTCATTCTTATGAGAACCACCATCTCTCTAAAACAATTTTTCTTTAAAGTTTTCTACCTTCTATATAGATTTGTGATCTCATACGTTATCAGATGGACAATCAGAGGACATCCCTAGATTCCTAGCGTTGAGTATATCAAGAGTGTTCGATCAGATTCTTGAACAGAATTAGGTTGTCCGTGATTTTAGGATTTTTGAGTATCTCTACTCTATAAAGGTAAGGGAAGCTAGTTTTGTGTGTTTTCATAGATATTGTAATTATTTTTCTTGTGAATTTGGATAAGGGAAGCAAGTTGTATGTTTTTATAGATACTGTAATTACTTGTCTTGTGAATTTGGGTAAGGGAAGCTAGTTTGATTGTTTTTCATAAATATTGTAATTATTTATTTTTTAATGATTTGGATGAATTTAAATTGAATGAGTGTTTATGTATTGTATGAGATAATATCAATGTTTGAGGATGATGTGGTATGTAATCGAGACTACCCATGTTATCTTATCCTGACTGTACTAGTCATTGGAACCATAGATGAAGATGACTAGGTAGTGAGAGTCGAAGGAGGTTTAATCCTGACTCTACTAGTCATTGAAATCATAGATGAAGATGACTAGGTGGTGGGAGTCAAAGGAGGTTCATATGATTGTGTCACGGTATGAAAAGGAACCGGTTGGACTAGATCATATGGATTAATAGATTCACATGACTGTGCTACGGTGTGAAAAAGAACCGGTCAGACCAGATCATGTGGGTTAGAGGATTCATATGACCGCGCTACGGTGTGAAAAAGAACTGGTCAAACCGGATCATACAGATTAAGTTTATATGACTGCGCTACAGTATGAAAAAAGAACTGGCCAGACCAGATCATATGGGTATCTCATGAGTGTGATGTGTTAGTGATAATATGATGTATGAGATGAATTACGAAAACTTGATTTGTTGTTTTTGGGTTGATATAAAAATTTAATTTATGAAAATACAATTTTTAAAACTCTCTAACTTACCTTTCTTTTTGTGTTTTTTTTTTGTAATTTTATGAATATATTTTTATTAAATCTTATTTGGATAAATGTATTTTGAAATACATGATGAATATATAAATTTTTATATTCAAATTTATTATATGATTTTATGAAATAAAGTTTCTATTATATGAAAAATATGGATTGTTACATAAGTAATCATGTTTTTATATCGAAAAATATCATCTTAATTTCAAGTTGAACTTTATAACACCTAAACATCTTAAAAAAACTGTCCGAACTGAATAATAATATTAATAATATATATATTATTTATTTATTTATTATAAATGATATAATAATTTTAAAATAGTTAATATACCTACTCCTATCTGAAATTTATAAAAGTGTTTAAAATAGTATAAAAATTGAACATAATATAATCAAATTAGATGTAATTATATAATTCAAATATTTATGAAATTAATTAAATAATATATTTAAAAATAAAATATAAATTTTATTTATCTTTTTAATATCATAATCTAAATTCATAAAACAAATATATATATCTAAAAAATTTTATAAATAAGTTAATTTTATAGAAAATATTAAACTTAGTATAATTATAATTTTATATTTTATATATTTTTACTGTCTATGCAAACTCCAGCATTCCTTATTGAAATAATATATTTCACTTTAATAAATATTTCGAAACAAATAATCCTGATTTACAATTAATAAATATTATAATCATTATATTTATATTCCATTTATGACAATGACAGGTCCGAGAGGTAATGTTTGCAACAGAGAAATCTAGAAAAAAGGGAAACAAGAACAGAGTAACAGAAAGAGACAGTGACGTTTTTGTTTTTATTCTTTTATAGAACAAGAAAATAAGGACAATGAGGTCGGAAGATTAGAGAATCATTCTCAGGATATTTGTAGAACTTTTTACACTGTTTCTATATCTCTGATGTATCTTTTTTATGCAATTTTATTCGTCCAGACTATTTTATAAATACAACTGTTAATAAAATTTTAACGACTGTGAGCTTTTCCTGTTCAGGCTAGTTTTACTTATTTTTGTTGCTAATAAATTATCTTAAAATGAAAAAAAGTATATATATATATATATATATATATATAAACTGTGTGGGTAATTTATAAATTATTTTAATCTTATCACCAAGGACAGTGCAGCACTGGCACTTCAAAATTTTTCTTTTTCAGATGTTGGCACGTGCTTTTCTGTTGAGTTCTTTCCACTGGGAATATGCTAGAGATTTATGCTCCTGTTCTTGTGAATTATGAGAATTAAGAAGATATATACTTATATATTGATTACATATTTTTAAAAGGATTTATGTATTAAAATAAAAGATGCGATAAATTGTGGATTTTAATTGATTTTTTTATTCGATTCAATTTAAATCTTATTCATTTTCTTTAGGTCTCACTTGATTTATTTTATTATGGAATCTTTGACCCTTCACCTCTCTAATCCTCATAAAGTTTGATCTTTGTAGCACTTCAAGAGAGAACACTCCTAATTTAAAGTTTGGAGATTTTCTTTGGATTTTCTGAATTTTACTTATACTGAAAATTAAACTTAAACTGAATTTTTAGTAAGTTATTTGTTAGGCTTTTCGCCGATGACCTTAGATCCATTGAGTATTGGGATCTGATATGTGGTGAGTAATAAAGTGGAACTGGTGGAGGAATGGGTGCTGCATGATTTTCTTTGTATGGTTTCATTGGGCTTCCATTTCTATTTGTTTTTAAGTGCTTGGTTTTTTGTGGTGGGGCTGATATTTGATTTTGGTTTAGGGTATTATACGTGATACAGAGGGCTTCTATGATAGTGGTTACGAACACACTAAAAATATAAAAGATGAGAAAAACAAAAGTTTAAAAAGTTAAAAATACTAAAAGGAAAAAAAAGATACAGAATAAATTTTCATGATATAGTAAAATGATTAGAAAAAAAAAACGATTGATAAATATAATTTTAATCATACTTAGATTTTTTTAATTATAGATTTTGTGGATTGTAATTAATAATAAATTCACTATTTAATATAAGATTTATTTAATTAACTTCATCTAGGTCTTAATTATTACATTAGCTAATCTTGTACTTTTAGTCTAGGAGATAAATACCTCAACAACATTCAATGTAGAGGTATTAACTAACATTCAATATAATAAAAATAAAGGTGTAAAAAGAGTCTTATGGAAATAATGAAAATTAGACAGTATAATAAAAGGTCTAAAGAAACGTTTATGACTACTAGTGGCCAAATCAATCCAAGTTCAAGTTATTTCTCTGTATTGAAAGAGGGAACGAAATCTAAGTAAATAAATTAAAAAATAAAGTTTATGATATTTCAAAAAAAAAATATTTCTCTGTATTGAAAGAGGAAACGAAATCTAAGTAAATGAATTAAAAAATAAAGTTTATAATATTTCAAAAACAGATTTGAAATCAGATAATCTACAAAGATAGAAAGAACAAATACCTCCGTACTTATCCATTTACACTCCTATACAAAACACTTTATAAACTCACTCACAACAAATCAAAGTAATACAATGCAAACAAATGATAAAAGATTACAATAGATCCTATAAAAGCTTAGTAGCAAGCATGATATAGTTTCAAAAAAACCAACAAGTCGAGATAAATGTGAACAAAAAATCTATATCTCATAAACAAGAGAGAAAATCAAATCAAGCATGATACAATTTTATTAGATGCTCTTAAACTCTCTAGTGTTTAGGTTTCTATTTTTGCTCAAACGAACTTATACAAGCTAATACTACCATATGCTTAAAAAGACTTTAATATCCACAATAATTGAATAACATGCAATTACAGATCAAAAGAACTCTATAAAGGTGTAATGAAACCAAGGTAAAGATAGGTAAAATGAGGAAAAAATGCTTAAAATCATAGAAAATAGAGAAACAATGGGGAACAAATTCAAAACAAGTATAAGTAGCATATATCTTCAAAATTACAACTTTTTTCTATTACTTTTTCATTTTTTCTATTACTTTTTTCATGAAGTAGAACGTAATAGGCTCTTTTGGAATATTTTGAAAATTTATTTTCATATGTTTAAATGCTTATGGGATTTTGGAAATGTTAGAAAAAGCCTTATAATATGCTTGACTAACATGATCAATGTTAGTAAAGTCTACCTCTTCATCCAAGTCATTAGACTTTGTGTCATTTGATGAATATTTCATGAAGCCTATGAGTTTTTTTTTTTTTTTTTTTTTTTTAATCTGAACCCAAATAGTCAAGATCTTATTAGGTGGACATGAAGTTTTTCTTCTTTTAAAACTTTTTTCTAAAATCTTCCTTGTTCATTTGTTCAAGGCACTCTAATATGAAATGTGTCGTGACAACGTCCCAAATTAATTAATAAACGAATGATTCTATTTTTATTTAACCAATAATTGATATATACTTAATTTAAAATATAGCGGAAGAAAATTAGATGTTTAAAAAGTCAAAAGGTCAAGTGGTTGAGAGGTGGAGAGGCCGAGTGGCTGAATGACTAAGAGGCCAAATGGCTAAGTATCGAGTAATCGAATTGCCAATATATATAATCATATCTTTTTTCTACAATAAAACACATTTTTCTATTACATATCATTAATTTGTACAAAATTTCGCATTACATAATCTCCTAAGACTATATAAATATTTTACATGACTATTAAATTTATTGTACAAAATCATTGTTTTATCGAAAGTTTATGTTATATAATTTTAATTTATACAACACTTTGGACTACATCATTACATTAAACTATACATATAATGTACAAGATTGTTGTACAATATTTTCTATAATATTAACTACATATTACACTATTATAATATTATTTTATCTATAATGAAAATATATTAACTATCGGATTATTATACACTGTAAAAGGTACGAAGAAAGTTACAATTACAAAATCGTCCAACACTAGAGGATGTCCTCAAATTAAACAAACGTAAAGATAAAATGAGTAGTTCCCTTAAAGGTTGTGGAATCCTCCATTACATTGGTGCTCCAGCTATTTCTCGAAAAAAAAATGCATAAATGTCCTCCCTTAAAAGAAATGCGGGTGTTGGAGACATCCATTTATCTTTGATCTATCATTTGATTTAGTTCATATTCAACTACAAGAAAAGAGAGGGAAAAGTGAGATATACATAGTTTTGAAATAATTGCATTTTAAAACAATAAAAGTGGTAAATGGTGAATATTTCAAATAATTTAGGAATATCAAACTTTTCTTTTTCTAATAAATCACCATAAATATATAAATAATACGAGAATAAAAATGTGTCAGTGACTTATAAATAATATGGGGATAACAATAGCAGTTAATAGCCAAGATAAATGAGCAATCATAATATCAACCTTCAACCAACAATATATAACTTTGCATTTAAATCCTCAAGGAATAAATCCCCTGTTGTAAAAAGTATCCTAATAAATCATAACATTATCATGTGTGGTAATCGCAATGTAAAACTACAAAGAAATTAAAAGTTAAAATCAGTATAAATAATAATATTGAACTTGAAAAGAAATAAATAAAATTGATAACTAATTCAGAAACCTGTGAGACTTAGGGGTACCTCATTGAAAGATTGAAAATAAGTAGCAATATATATATCCCCTTTCCCGTACCTTTATTTAGAAAGCTTTTTGTAGAGTTTTGTGTGTTTTTTTTTACTGTTTTTTTGTGTGTTGATCTTGTTGTCAGGGTCACCTATTTATAGTGTCATTTGTAATCATTACCTAATTACATTTGAATGGATTATAATTAGATTCTAATGGTCAAATTTGTTAACGTGATGGTAAAACGCTCATGTTGATGTGGTACAGTGAAATGATGATAAATGACCTAAGTTTATATTATATTATCTAAGCATTGAATGAAAACAGTGATTTGAGATTTATCTCTACTATTATCATTAATATTAGTATTATTTTTATTATAACTTAGATAAATAAGGGTTACGCAAAACTTAGCTTACCATTGATCCTTTTGAGTCCAGTCATACGACTTACTGATGCAGAAGACTCAAGTCAAAGCTGAAAGGCTCATTGATGCAGTAACTAAGAGGTGATACAGAAGAAGTAAGTCAAAGCCGAAAGGCTCGTCGATGTGACAACTGAGAGATGATATGGAAGAAGCAAGTCAAAGACGAAAGGATAATTGATGCGGCAACCGAAAGGTAATATGGAAGAAGAAATTCAAAGTCGAAAGGCTAATTGATGCAACAACCGAGAGGTGATACGGAAGAAAAAATTCAAAGCCGAAAGGATAATTGATGCGGCAACCGAGAGGTGATTTGGAAGAAGAAAATCAAAGTCAAAGGGCTAATTGATACAACAACCGAGAAGTGATAAGGAAGCAAAAATTCAAAGCCGAAAGGTAAAAATCTGACTGATCTAAATGTTCACCTTATACATATATATATATATATATATATATATATATATATATATATATATATATATATATATAT
>Ga0209700_101474_pt1 | contig 48885 bp, 30 predicted proteins | sample SiratroredBW_FD_187528 | JGI IMG/M metagenome (GOLD analysis project Ga0209700, IMG submission 187528) | Root nodule microbial communities of legume samples collected from California, USA - Siratro red BW (SPAdes) (version 2) | ecosystem: Host-associated > Plants > Roots > Nodule | place: USA...
AAAAAAAAAAAAATATATATATATATATATATATATATATATATATATATATATTTGGTCGTTCTAGAATAGCAATAATAACTTTATTCTATAGGCTAGGGTTCACTCTAGTGTGTCAAAGTATATTATAATGTCATAAGTGATGACATTGATTTGGAACAACATGTGATATAATATGTTGATTATGCTACGTGTTCTATCGATCAAATTAGACTTTGGAATAAAATATTAATCACAATAATTTAACACAAGAGTGAGAAACGAGTTTGGTAAGTTTGATTTACTAAAAAAATAAAACAAAATTACTTCAAAGTCTGTCCCAGTATTACTTCATTGAAGAAGAAAATTGAAGAAACAGGTTACAACAATTTTAATTATAGTGATTTAGAAAAGTTTAATTGCATAAATTAACTCGAGACTTAAATTACTTTTGGAAAGAAAAAAATTAAAAAATTTCCAACTCACTGTTTTAAAATAAGCACCATCATAATTACAAGAACAAAACGAAGCTGGTCAAGATGCTTATCCATTTCAATAGAATCATCAATTAGTATTTTAATCTTGTGCAGTATAGAAAAATTAAATCAAAACCAATTTTGCAGAGACCGGCACAGCATTCAGAGGACCACTGTTATAGTAAGACAAAACATTATACAACAACATGTATATATACTAAGAATCACTATTTTAGTTGGAAAACTATCTGAAAGAGAGAGAGAGAGATAAAATCAAATGCACTGAAACAAAAAATCCTATGTACTTTCTGATTCTCTAAGACAAAATATTATTATTATTCCATGTAAAATATATGCACTTGGTATATAGCTTTCTGCACCGTTCTGGAATCATGCAAGTTTATACTACTGATTTAATGTTAAACTATTTATATAGAAAACAAAAAATAGATTTGGATTTGCAATTAGTCTGAGCTACTGCAAGAGCAGTATTGTGGGGCCTGAGATTTATTTACACGGTTTGGCTTATTGTAGGATATTCTAAAAGAATATCACATAAAGAAAATGAGGAAATGATAGGTCGTTTTTGTCATCATGGTTTTAAGATTTTGTGTTTATCCTTTTCAGCCTCATGTTTTTCACCAGGGATAAGAAAAGTAATCTCAACAACACCATTATCTGTTCAATATTTTGCCTTGTTCCAGAATTGTCATGCAGTTTTGTCTTATCTTCTAAAAGGTAAAAAGTTTTACTGCTTATGTACCAACATACCTTTAATATCTTCAAATGGTAAAATTGGTGCACAAAGGTAAAGTATGATATTGGATTTTTTATTTTAAATTTTTAAAATTTAAAATTTCACATCATATATGGATACGTTCTTAACGATGATGCTCAAACTGATAGTACATGTTTTATTTTTATTTAGTAGTATATGTTATTAGATTTTTAGAGTTATAGATATTTTAACAAGTGAAAGTTTTAGAAGAAGGAAAAAAACAAGAGTAGTTGAACAACAATAAATGGTCCCATTATTACTTGATATTGACTCCCAAGTTTGACAAAACCATAATAGACAATGGCATGATTTCAAAACCATACTCTTATTTGGAGTGGTTACGAAGAGGATTAGATGAGAAATTCCATTACGTGAGGAATACCTCCATGATCATATTTTATTATATATATACGTGTGTGTGTTCTACCTTAAACCATATTCTCTTTAGAAAACGTTTGAATCACGGTACAACGTCAAATCATTATGCCTTTTGTTTTATTTTCTATTATTTGATAAATGGAGCTTATAGTCCAAACTAAAAACCACGACAAAAGTTTATGATCCTTTATATATATATATATATATATATATATATATATATATATATATATATATATATATATATATATATATAAGAAAATGTAAAACAAAAGTCTACGTAAATTTGTCAATTAACAGAAAATTTTTATTTGAAACTGTTCCGAAATATTTATATCTAAGGTGTTATAAATCGATTTGACAATTGTTTGTAAGTTTAACTGGAGATATTTTAACATGTTAATAACAACTGTAGTAACAATTATATGTGAACTTCTTTTTTTAAAACTTGTTGTAGGACTGTTTACTTCTAGTTCTTTAACTATATAACCCTTTTAATATAAAAGAATCTCAAAAATCGCTTCTGTATATCCAAACAACTGACATAATGATTCTTATTTCTTTAATAACAATCAATTAGACAACATGTTATTCTAAATAATATAACTTTCATTAAGAAAAGGTCAAATACCTACACAAATAGAAAGAAGTTGATGTTAAATATGTAACACAAAAAAAAAATAAATTAATTATCAACATCTAATCTATCCAAAAGAGTAGTTAAAACATAATGCATAATAAAGATATTTATATCGACCATTCACTAATATTGTATTTCAAAAGATTTCCTTCTTCATAGGGAATTAAAACATAACTAATTACATTTACACATATATACATATAAACAAAATAAGATTTTTGTTTTTCAAAAAAGCTTTTAAGGCTGCAACTGGCTCATTCAAGAGCACCTTCCACAATACCATCTGCAATATTACCTGCTTCCGTGTATAACACGATCATCGCAGTAGAAACAAACACACACCACAAATAAGAAAGGGTAAGCTAGTAATTCAAAATATCTTAATTAATCTCAAATAATCACAAGTATACATCATTTAACACATAACAATCAATTGATAACATCTATCATTCAACTCAAGACATCATATAATATAAACAGATTCGATCAATTTAATTGAAGTTAGAATTGTATTTAATATGAATAACATAAAAAAGTATATTAAAAACTATTAATATATAGTTTCTAGGTCTTTTGCCTCCATATAGGTAAATTAAATAATGACATATTTTAATAAAAAAATTCCAATTTAAAATTGACATCCTTTAGGTACATGAATTTCAAATCAAAATTCAATTACAAATCAAACTTGAATAACATATTGATTAATTCTAATAAAACAATAAATTTATAAAACAATATAGACTTTTTTCATAACATTAGCCAAATCGACACCATATCATAAAAACATAATCCTTTAATTATTAGCTAAGCTAACACACACATTTTCTTAATTTATTTTATATTATATATTTTTTATAATATTCTTCTAGTATTAGCCAAATTGATACAATAATGATATGATCTAATTTGAAGTATAAAATTTATTGTACATTTTAGATCACTAATTTGACACAATTCATATATTTAATTATTTTTTATTTTAATAAATGTTAGTGTCGATCTTAAGTCAATTTAGCTCTCACTATTTTATCTAGTTATTTTACTGTTGATTTAACCGATCCTAATAACACCTCTTCATTAACTAATGTTAATTTCCCGTAGTTAATCATGCATATTCTTGAAGTATTTTTATGTGCATTTTATATAAACAAAAATAAATTATATTAATCTATTTATATATTATTTATCATGTAATTTTTCTTTTTCTTTTTCTAAAAAATAATAATTTACAAAACAATAAATTCCTTTAGTAAACTAATGTTTTACATTTTTTTAGTGAATGGGAGATAATCCAAAAAATATGTTGAGTAAACATAGTTGAGCTCTCCTTGATTGCTTCCTGCACCCCATTAAATTTTCAAAATCCTACTCTTGACTGAAATTGGGGTGTTAGGTGTATTTTGGAATGGACTTTTCGGAAGTCAAAAAATATATTTTGAAAAGGATTTTTTGGAATGGAAGGTGAAAATTTCATTCCGGAAAAGGTAATCTAGAAGTAAGAAAATACATTCGGGAAAGGATTTTCTGGAATTGTTTTTTTTCATTCTGGAAAAAACTTTTCGAAAATGTTTTTTACATTCTGGAAAGGGCTTTCTGGAAATTTTGTATTGTGTTCTAAAATATTTCTAAAATCACCTTTTCTGAATGCAAAAAAATAATGATAAACCTCTAACTCTGATTCCTGTCTCTAATTGTCGCAGACCACCACAATTTGTTCTAAACTGCCACAAATCACCTTTCTAACAATACTAAACATAAATCTAACTAAATTCCTCACCAAAATTTAAACCACATAAATCCTAAATCAAACTCAAATCAAATCAAAATGAAATTTTATACCTTATAAAAATAAAGAGAGCAAATGAGACTAAACTTACCTATAAAGACAACAAAGCTGCTATATCTTCCACGACTCATCACCACTACCTCTTCAGACGAATCTAACCACCGTAAAAATTAGAATCCCTTTTATTTATATCTAAAAATACTTATATCCTTCTTTGTGAGTAATGAGGTGCATGAATTAAATGATCCGTAAAAATTAGAATCCCTTTTATTTATATCTAAAAATACTTATATCCTTCTTTGTGAGTAATGAGGTGCATGAATTAAATGATCCGTAAAAATTAGAATCCCTTTTATTTATATCTAAAAATACTTATATCCTTCTTTGTGAGTTATGAGGTGCATGAATTAAATGATGGGATACAGGAAGCAACTTCCCCTTTTATTCCCATATGATTTATTAGCCCATGTACTGATAACGTAATTTTGATACCAAATTAGCTATCTTTTTTAACAAAGAGGATTCGAAGCCCATTTGTAAAGAAAAAGATTTGTATCATATTTTTCTTTTCTAAAATTACTGAGCTATATTTGATTAAAAAATCTAAAATATTCCTTTCCGTAGGGCATTACTTCCTCCACCTCCACATATGCCGTCCAGCATCCAATAAATATTAATTTTTTTATTTTTTTATAAATTGTGTAATTTAGAAATTATTTTTAACTTTTTATTATATAATCTATAAATTATTTTTTATTTTTAGGTTGGAATTTAAAAATTGTTTTTTAAAAGGTTTTTAAATTCTACAGTCCATAAGTTATTTAGATTATATAATTTCGAAGTTAAAAATGATTTTTAAATTATGTAATTCGATTTTTTTTTAAATGACTTTCTAATTGTGAATGTTTTAAATAAAAATTTAATTTCAATATTTCGGAATTAAAAATTAATTTTTAAATTATACAATTCAAAAATTATTTTAAATTGTATAATCTGAAAGATGCTTTTAACTTCCATATTACATGAAAAGAGATTGCATGTAAAGGAGAAAATAAAAGTATTTGCATATTTGTAAGGTACAGGACGAAATTATGGAGACGAAGGAAGAAACAATACTTTCTTCAAGTTTGTTAAGTGTAAAAAAATGGTCATTTTTCCTTTGTTAAATTTATTGGGCCGAAAGCTCTTAATCATTTGTGGCCAAAAATTCATTTTTGTAATAATATTGAGGCTGAACATGGACGAGGATGACCCTGTGAAGATACTATACTTTTAACCTCAAGAACAACTAAGTTCATCCATGGAAATCTTGATTAAATTGAGTGATAATTAAACCATTAATGTTACCAAATTACTGGAGTGTTGAAATTAATATTTTTCTAGAAAATAATATTATTTTTTATAATAAAATATTTTAGAGATATAACAATAACAATGATAATATATATCTTAGTAAAATCTTGAAATGAGATATAGTGTATAATCATTAAAGAAAATCAGATGGTGTTGTATGATTGAAACTGAATTTAACTTTATAAATAAAGAAAATGTATTGGAGAAGACATGTCACTAAATAGCTAACTATATTCTTTGATTGAGATTAATTATTAGTAAATTCAACTAATAGTTCACATCCGATTATTCAAAACAACTACAAATGTATAATTTAATAAAGAAAATAAGAATCTTTAAAATAGATTAATTAGATTATATATTGTAATAAGTTGATAATTATAAGACTCTTTCTAAAGCCTTTCACGACTACAAGTATTAACTAAAATTAAAATTTATAATTAAATTACACTTCCTCGGTTCCAAATTATATGCGATTTTAATATTTATAATTTGTTCAAAAGAAAATAATATTCTGTTAATTATTCTTTTCCTAATTTACCATCATCTCAATCTTAATGAATCTTGACCATCATGTATTTATGAGAGAATGATAAAAGAAAATGTAATGTATGAGAATAAGACTATTTTATTAAAATGTATAAAAAAAACATATATTTATTGTTATTCTCAATCTATGCTTAAAAGTCTTAAACAGTAAATAATTTGGAGGGAACAACAATAAAGAGTTTCGCAATAGAAAAAGAGTTTAATAGATGTACCATCCTTTTATAAAAACAACTTGATATCTTAAAATATCTATCTAAAATAAGTACATTTCTTCAAAACTATAACATATTAAAAAAAAAAATACTTGGACATTAAGCTTTTCTAGTCTGTTTAGAACATGTATTCATAAAACTATTTTTTAAAAAATACCAACAATAAAATGAACAAATTCCTTATATTTCTCTCCTATCTAGTTTTGTTTTAAGGTGAGATAAATATTTTAAAAAAACATTAACAATTCACTTAACCAAATCATAGGTTGCTAAAAAATACAGTAATATATATATATATATATATATATATATATATATATATATATATATATATATATATTTTTTTTTTTTTTTTTTTATTTCACCACATGTCATTTGGTGTTCATCCTTCATTTTTTTGGATCATTTAGTATATTTGAGGAGAAAATATATATATAAAAAAAGATAAGCACCTATCCCTGTTCACCAATTATTTCCAAATATGTTGAGGGGTCCTTTTGAGATCATTTTGTAGTGAAAACCACCTTGGGATGATGGCTCATTAGATATTAACAGAACATGGGACCTGGTACTAACATATAGGTCACATGTAGATATGATAGGTAAAATTGCATTCTCAGTAACATGCAACCATGGCCTCATTCACATCTGAATCTCAACCTTCTAAGCCTACCATAATTCACATGCACCATAGCCTATAAATAATTAAGCTAAGTCTTTCTACCAAATCATATTCAACAATGGCTGCAATGTTCTGGACACTTGCTTTGGCTAGCCTTTGCTTCCCTCTAGCCTCAATAAGTGCCCAGGCACAAGGAGGTGCACCATCAAAGTTGCCAACTTCAACCCCAACTGCAGCATCCCCTTCTTCTGGGACACCATTAAGGAAACCACCAATAGCAGCATCTTCTCCCACTTCTACAAACAAACCACCAACCACAACAACTGCTGCACCCTCCAACTTGCCAAATGCTGCTTCCCCCACAACACCATCAGCTGCCACAAAACCAACAATTGGGGCAGCTACCCCTGCTACCTCAAAGAAACCACCAGTGGCAGCAGCCACCTCTCCCTCTTCTACCAAACCACTACCCTCAACTCAGCCTCCTGCAACTCCTGCTGCACCAGCAACTCCAAAATCTTCTGCTCCTGTTAAATCACCATTTCCTAAGGTTGCATCTCCAACATCATCTGTTCCTGTTAAATCACCAGTTCCTAAGGCTACATCTCCAACATCTGCTCCTGTCAAAACACCAGTTCCTAAGATTACATCTCCAACATCTGCTCCTGTTAAAACACCAGTTCCTAAGACTACATCTCCAACATCTTCTCCTGCTAAAACACCAGTTCCTAAGACTATATCTCCAACATCTGCTCCTGTTAAGTCACCACTTCCAAAGACTACATCTCCAACATCTGCTCCTATTAAACCACCCGTTCCTAAGCCTACTTCTCCAAAATCTGCTCCTGTAAAATCACCACTTCCCAGGGCTACATCTCCAACATCTGCTCCTGTGAAATCACCTGTTCCCAAGGCTAAATCTCCAACATCTGCTCCTCCTGTGAAATTGCCAGTTCCTAAGATTACATCTCCAACATTTGCTCCTGTAAAATTACCGGTTCCAAAGACTACACCTCCAACACTTGCTCCAGTGAAATTACCAATTCCTGAGGCTATATCTCCAACATTTGCTCCTCTTGAATCACCAGTTCCAGTGATTGCATTTCCAATATCTGATCCTGTTACATTCCCTGATCCCGTAGTCACAACTCCCACAACTGCTCCAGTGAAACTACCAACTCCCCGAGTTAAACCATCATCTTCAGCTCCAGCAAAATTACCAATTGCCAAGGTTTTACCACCACCATCTGCTCCTTTCAAACCAGCACCTCTCAATGCGGTAGTCCCTTCAACTTTACACTATACATTAATGTCTCACACGGCTCATTACTACAACCCTACCCACATGAAGATTTTTGTTATTATCCATTAATAATAGTTTTGATTAAGAACAAATTGTACACATTTTGAAAATAAAAATTCTGTCAACTAACATAAGTCAAACATAGAAAAAAAAACATTATGACCTAAAACAATTCATGTTTTATTTTACCTTACCTATGCTATGAGTCTCTTAAATTTAAAATAAATTTGTTTTTTCTGGTTAACTTTAAAAATTTAAGTTTCTTGTATAAAAAAAAAAAGAAACTTGTTTTACTCGTTTTCTTATTAAAATCATAAAAAAAAAATATTTATGTAATCAGTGAATTACAAACATGATACTGAATTTCAATTTTGCATTGTTCTAATCAAATACTAAATTATATATATTTTTTATTTTAAAAACATTCATTGTAAAGTCATTTAGGTAGAAGACTTCGTACAAAGCATACTAACAGTTTTTTTTTTTTTAATAAATGGACAGTAAAATTAATTTAAATTTTAAAATACTAAAAAAAAATTCATCTTGATTCATGTCCTTTTATTTCTTATGCTCATCACAATATTTTTTGAAAAACAAAATGAACAGATAACATTTAATAAATTAAATAGTTTCTTGAAGTAGATTCTAAATTTGACCCTTTCTCCATTCTTCTAAATAAATTTAGATTTCAACACTCTTTGTGTTGGTTATGCTCCTTAAGACTCAACTTTTTTTAGTACAAAACCTATAAGCTAACTATGTTTTGACAGAATCTTATGTTTATTTATTTTTATGTTCTTTATTTTTTTTACAGAACAGTGCAACATTGTATGGTACGCAAGGGAAAGTTATATGGTGGGTTACTGGAGTAGCTATTTCCATTTTTCTATCTGTCGGCGTTTGACACTTGCAACAGCTGCTAGATAAGACTCATGTGACCACCATGGATTCACCCTAAATTACCATTGGGTTTTGTAAAAGTTGAAAAGTCATTATTATAACTCAAAAATGATGAATTATGTTCATCTTGTTTGTTTGTTCTTTGTTCTGAAATACTAATGAAAGAGTTTCTGAATTATCAGGAAATTCAGCAACTTCTAATGACATTATTTGTGTTTGACCAACAACCATGTGATTATAAGTAAGGTTATTTTACAAAATAAAGAAAGATAGAATACTGAAAAAAATATATGAATTAAAATAAATATGTTATATTATGCATTTTTAGCTGTTATATTTATAATAAAATAATTAAATGGATTAAAATACTATCTTCTAAAGAGTTTACTAATAGTTACTTTGATTAAAAATATTTGTTTAAAAAATAAAGATATTATGTGTGAAGTCTAAAAATAAACTCAATCATGTTAGTTGGAAGTAGCTTGGTAAACAAATAAACAATTTCATTTTTAGTTTTAAAATAAATAAGATTAACAACTTCATCTTTCAATACGTTTGTTAAGAAGAATAACTTAATGTTAAAATGTTTAGTTTTCGTATATTGGGACTATAGAAAATAATTATTGTAGCTTGATTGTTAACAAAAACTTTCCTACTTTCCTTTTACTCCATATTAAGAAGATCCGTTAAAATTTTCTTCAACCACAAGACTTAGTTTACAACAATTGTAGCAACAATAAATTCAGTTTCTATTGTAGATTGCGCAATAATTTCTTGTTTCATTGAGCACCATAAAAAAAATTCATAAGCCAACACTAAAACAGTATGTGGAGTACTCTTCATATCATGCAAGGAATCACTCCAATCACTATCAAAATGTCTAACAATCACTATCAAAATTCTCACTTTTTTGAAACTTAAGTCCATAGTTTATAGTTCCTTTTATGTACCTAACAACCCTCTTTATTGCCTTTAGATGTTCTTTAATGGAACAATGCATTAATCTAGATAGAACACTCACAACATACAATATATGGCCTTGTTACGGTAAGATACATCAAACACCCAATAAGACTTCTGTAATGTATTTCATTTACTGCATTAGTTTCATCATCCTTGTTTCTTTTTTTTTTGTTCATTGGAGTTTGACTTTCTTAGAATCTTCCAAGCTGATTTTTTTTTTTTTAAATCTCCATTGCATATATTTTTTAAAGATAAAAACCTCATTCTCGCCCTGCTTAATCTACATTCCAAGGAAAAAATTCATTAGACCATGATCAATCATTTCAAAAGCTTGCATCATATTTAATTTGAAATCATCAATAAGTTTTGTGTTGTTTCTTATAATCAAAAGATCATCAACATATGGTGAAATAGCAAGAGTTTCAACACCTTTGGTCTTAACATAAAGTGCAGATTCTAAAGAACTTTTGTCAAAGTCTAAACTAAGGAGGTAATCATGTATTTGGCTATTCCATGCTCTTAGAGCTTGTTTTAAGCCATAAAGAGTTTTAAACAACCTATAAACTTTGTTTTCCTTTCCTTCTTACAACAAAATCTTTAGGTTGCTCAACATATTTCCTCTTCAAGAAATCCATTAAGGAACACTGACTTTACATTCATTTGATGTACCTTCCATCCAATTTATGTAGAAATAGCAAAAAGCAAGCAAATTGTATAAAGTCTAGAAACGGGTGCAAATGTGTCAAAATATTCAACACCAAAAATTTGTGCATACCCCTTAAAAACAAGCCTTGCTTTATGCTTGTTAATTGAACCATCAATATTTAACTTGGTTCTACACACCCATTTCACCCCAATTACCTTTCTGTTTCGAGGTATATCAACAAGCTCCAAAGTTTTGTTCTTCTTAATCATATATGACTCATCCTCCATTTCCTTTTTCCACTTTGGGTTATTGAGATCTTCTTCATGGTCATCAGGTTCACATATTGCAACATTAAATCTTTGATCTACGTCAGAGAGGTACTTCAAAAGGAGTTTTATTTATTATCACTTTTGTGGGGAGTCTATTTTGTGGAAACATTGTTGTGTTTGTTGCCTTGGCTCAAAAATCTTTTGGCAAATTCTTTTCATGCAACATGCGTATGGTCATATCCATAATAAATCTATTTTTTCTCTCACTTACTCCATTGTGTATGGAGTATAAGGAGTTGTAAGTTGATGTTCTATTCCTGTTTTAGTATAAAATGAGTTGAATTGATGCAAAGTATACTCTTTTCCACTATCAAACCTTAATGTCTGAATTTTGAAGCCACATTCATTTTTCACCATTGCTTTGAACTTCCAAAAAATGCTTATAACCTCTAACTTGAACTTCAAAAAAATAAATTCAACACATACGAGTTGAATCATCTAAAAAAATAATGTAGTAACGACTACCTTTAAGTGAAGGAGTTCTAAGAGGTCCTCCTACATAAATATGAATAAGTTGTAATTTCTTTGTTGCTCTCCATGTGGCTTTTTGCATCTTGAGAAGTCCTTGATAGTGATAATGCCCAAGCTTCTTGTGCCATAACTCAACAATATTTTCCTTTGTTGAAAATATTGTTTGTTCCTTTCGAAATGGATCTAAAGAGAAACTTTTGTCTCTCATTTTTACCTTGAAAAGATCTTGTCTTGGAGCATCCTTGATTAAACAATAGTTATCTTAAAAAAAAAACACCTTGAAGCCTTTTTTTAGCAACTGACCAACACTCAATAAATTTGGGTCTGTGTTAGGTACATATAACATCAGTAATAGTTTTAGTACCTGAATGTGTTGCTACAACAATAGTTCTTATTCCTTTTATTGGAATGTGACCCCTATGGCCTATCTTGACCTTTGAAATTTTTGAAGGCTTCAACTCCTTGAAAAATTCTTTGCTATAAGTCATGTGATTGGTGCATCCATTACCAATTAGCCAAAATTCACTTAAAACATTGTTGGAAAAACAAGTTGCAACAAAAAGTTCATCCTCTACTTCATTTACAATTTGAGAATGTACATCTTGTTGCTCAATTTGGTTATTACAAATGACTACTCCATGTCCAAGTTGATTGCACTTGTTGCACTTAGCATTAGGTCTTCTCCAACACTTAAATGATGGATGCCTTAGTTTGTTGCAATGCTTACAAGGAGGATACTTTCTTTTGGAACTTTCTCCTTTGCTCTTGTTATTGCGTGCAACACCTCCATTTTTTGTTGGTTCTGCTTGTTATTGTTACCTTTGTTTCTCCAACCACCTTCATGATTGGTTGGTAAAGGTTCCTCAACAACACCTGATTCCCTTATAACCCTTCTTTGCTTTTATGCCTGCAAAGAATTTAATAACTCTACCAAGGTTATTATGGACAAATCATTGATGTTTTCCAAGATACTTATGGTAGCCACAAATCTTTTAGGAATAGTGATTAAAAATTTTTCAATAATACGGGAGTCTTTAAACTCATACCCAAGCAATCTTACTTTATTTTCAATGTTTAGCAGCCTTTCAAAGTATTCCTTGTTAAATTCTGACTCAAAATCTCTAACGAGATTCATCACTTGCATACTCTTGATTCGGTCATCACCTTCATACTTTGTCTTGAGATAGTCTCATATGACATTGGTTGATTTAAGAGACATAATACAAGTAAAGATTATAAAAGAGACTATTGTGAATAGGTAAGTATTTGCCTTGGATTTACTGGTTTTCTTCTCGTTATGATTTTTTAGTTGCGTAGCTGTTAGATTTTCAAGTGAACAAGGAAGAATATAGCCTTCTTTGACTGCCTCTCACAAATCTAGTACCTCTAGATAAGTTTCCATCCTCACAACCCACGTGTTATATTTTTCACCATTGAAAATTGGAGGTACCATTACTATAAAATTAGATTTCTCTTCCATGTTAGACAAATTTTGTGGAGTTCAAGAATCATAGGTCTCGTAATAAAAAAAGCTCTAATTTCAATTGTTGTTTTACATAATAAAGGAAGATAAAATAATGAATGAAAATATATAAATTGAAATAAAATATATCATTATTATTCTACATCTCTACGGCCAATTGCAAATATATTTATATTACTTGTAGTAAAAAAAATAAACCGACTTAAATACTTTCTCCTAAAGTTTACGATTAGTTACTTTGACTAGAAGACTTATTGAAAAACTGAAATAGAAAAAATAATAAGGATATCTCACGTGTTGTCCAAAAACAAATTTCTAACAAGTTAAAGTTAAATTTCACACGGTACGACAAATCTAAAGAGGAATTATATTCCATATAGAATGTTATTATATTAAACCTCTTTGTTATTTTACTAGTATAAGAAAATGCTATTTACGCATAGATATTTATCCTAATTTTATCTCTAGCTAATTCAATATTATTGACAAACTAATTTCTCAATAAAATAAGAAGTCATAAATAATAGTTAAAATGCATTATTGATAAAAGAACTCTTAATAAATCAGTACACAATTTGGTACTTTCTCAGCATTTGCAAAAGGTTTTTTTTTTTTTGTCTTATGGTTTATGTTTCATAGATAAAGTCATTCTTGATTTATGAAACAAAATAAGAGAGTTGTTGAATATTAGCATTGAAAGTTTGCTCTTCTTTCTGGAACTCTTATTTTACTCAAACTTGTGTTAAGAGGAGAATCTTCTAAATGTAAATCTGGTGCATAAATTTATGTGGTGGGATTATTATAGGTTTAGTCTACACCAATCTAATTGAGATTTGGGTGGAAGCAAAAGAGATGATTAAAAATAAAATTTGGAATTTTTGTTTTGAGAGAAAAGTGAAGCATTGTTTTAAAATAGTCATCCTTTTCCTACTTTTTAAACAAAGTTGTTTTAACTTTTTGGAAAAAAACAAATATTTGGATGTTAAGTGTTAACTATGTTATACCAATCCTAATACCATCCAACTCTAAGAAGAAAGTCTCCTTAAACCCCTTAAAAACACTACTTTTAATACAAATATTAACTACCTACAATTCTTCAAAAACAAATAAAATCTTAAGAGTGTTAACACTTTCTTTTCATCCACTAAAAGGTGACAAAAATGATAATCTACTTTGTTTAGTTTCAATCTCTCATTAGTCCATTAAACACGGGACAAGCTAGTTTGTTAATTGTAATTGAACTAGATTAAGAATGACACTAACAAAAAAAATGACATTAATAACAACATATTATGATACCTTTTTTTTCTATGGCCCGTGAGGGTCTTTTTCCTAGTCTCGAATTCATACAAAGTTTCTTTTTGAATTATCTCGTTGATTCACTCTGCAACTACCTCCTCAAGTCTTGGGATGAGGGGTCATACCTGCAAAAAGTTCTTCTATACTCAAGTCAATTTTTGGTAGTTGAGAGTAATAAATGCTATCAAAACGTAATGTTTACATGTCTTAAACCAACCTATTTATAGATTTTTATTGGACCTCTACACTGATGGGCTTAGATCAATATGAATATTATAATTAACCATGTATTAGTTGTGACAATACGGTTGATTTATGAAGTTGATTTAATATTAGTGTTGTTGTTAATTATGTTATCTCGTCGATTTTTTTAAATCACTACAAGAAAAAAGCTATTTAGACACCAATTTTTAGCTACCAAATAAAATGGTTGCTAATTGTGACCAAAATAATCACCAAATTAGGTTTTGGTTGTTAAATAACTACAAAATAAAAGTAATGATTGAATTTGGTGACCAATTAAGTCAAGCTAATTGGTATCTAACATTAGCTTCCATTGGTACCTTTAGCAACTAAACCTTAATTTGGTGGTTATTTTGGTCACAATTAGCAACTATTTTATTTTGTAGCTAAAATTGGTGTCTAATTTGTTTTTTTCTTGTAGTGAATGTCTTTAGCATTGCTTCCAAGACCATTTCGATTAATTTTGTTGTCATCGGCTAGATGTGCTGAGGTGATCTCGACTATCTGGTTTTAGTCATATAGCTTTGGCCATATATGGTGTTGGCTACAATAGTTCTAATCAATCCATCATAATAAGTAAGGCACTACACATGATAAATTTTCCTATATTGATTCTAATTTGAAGTAACATAATAAATACTTACTATGATGGTTTTAATTTACCTCTTATAGTAAGTCACTCACTACTCATTACTATTCATTAATGTTAAAATTGTTATAATAAGTCTTTCTGTTGTAAAAAAAAAAAAGGTCTCAAAATATAAGTCTATCTCTTTTTCTTTTTTGTTGGGAATGACTCTTATTTTTGTTGTGAATGAGCCATGAACTATACAATCACATTTCTTCTTTCTTTACACATATTTTTCTTCCCCGTGACATTTTCAATTAGTCATTGTTTTCTGCACCACTTCGATGCTTTAATTCGCTTTTGTCTTCTTTACTATTTCAGCGAGATGTAAAAATCAAGAGAATTTATCATGTTCAAACCATCACACTTGTTTTTGCTTTGAAATAAATAAATTATTATGATTTCATATTGTTTTTCTTAGGCTTTATTGTTTTGGTTCATAGGAGTGTGATATTCAATGTTTTTTCAAATTGAAAACATTTAAGCTTTCCATAAAATTTACACTATAAAGCATAACATAACTTGATTCATAAGAATACATATTTATTGTATTCAATCTTTAATTTTCTTTATAAAAAGTTATTTTAGAGATTTTGATTTAAAACATAAGAATAAAAATACAACTTAAGAGCGTAAGCAAAAAGGAAATGAAACAAACAAAATTGAAATCGAAAAACATAAAAAGAATTTAAATTAAATTAAATTCAAGAAACAAGACATATTAAATGGAAGAACCTTCAATCCACAAATTCAAGATTATATAATTCCTCATATCATAATTCTTTAAAGGTTTTGATTCAAGTTTCAACTGTTCTCTACATGTTCAATTAATTAATTCAAATGAAAAATAAATTAATTGAACAAAAACTATGACTCAAATCAAAATATCACTCCATCTAATTTGTATATAATTATCAAATTAATATTTAATTTACTCCTAATTTGAATTCTAAAAATTAGAAACACAAATTAATATCAATGCAAATTTGAAATTAGAGGGAAGAAAAACATATTTGAAGCATTAAAAAATTTGGTGAAAAACTCAATTTGAATTGTATAATCTTGATTCGATGGATTAAATCTCAAGATTTAGTTCTCCATGGATGAAGAATAAAGAACACAAAAGAGAAGAAAACATGAAATGGAATATGTGAAAATTTAGTAAAAGGAGAAGGAGAGAGAGTTCTAAAAATGAAAAAGGTAATCAAATTAAATAAATTTGTTTATTTAGAGCTCCATTGATTTATATAAGCTCTAACTAGTGTTGTACAAATGGGCCTAATTGAAAAGAGTTTTAGGTCAAGTTCAAGAAGGAGGTGAATTGAATTTTTAAAATTTTTTGCAAAAATCAAGAAAAAGATTGAAAGAGTGAATGAATTTTCTTAATTGAAACAATTTATTGTGGGATTAGTTTTACACAACAGAAAATCAATTAATTAAACAAGAAAAACAATCATATGAAATAGCAGTCAATCCATTGTAACAGATGATCAATCAATTCAACCAAACAATCAATTAATTAAATAGTCAAAAACTATAGTGAATCATTTTTTAAAAAAAAAAAGGAATAGTTAGTTCAATTATAGTTTTATATTTCAAAGCCACTTATGAATATTAGAGCTCATTCCAATAACATATAATGCATGCACATGACAAGACAACATACATTAATATTAAGCCCATCTTCAAGCCTCATTTGTACTTGGCTTGAGTTGACTTCATCAAATACATAGAGAACAACATTATCAACATAAATGTTGAATCTAATTAGACCCATAAACCTTATTACAAAAGTCCAATATAAAACTAAGAGGTCAAACCCATAAGAAATCCTATAAATATATATATATATATATATATATATACCTCAATTATGGCCCAAAAGAGTAAGCAAAAGTCAAATAAACTGAAAATATGAAATTAAATTACGTAGATTGACCTATTACAACTAAGAGTATATGATTTAAAAAAAATAAAAATAAAACATGTAAAAAGTGTTTTCGGTGGAAAATAAAGTTATAAATGTGTATATAAAATATGTGTCATCAAAGTGTTTGAATGCACAAGAGTGGAAAATATTAAGCTCAACAAATCCACAATTGTGCATTGGTTTATTCTACACTCAATATGAATTATATTATGCTTGAATTGTGTTAGGTTTATGGATAATTATGTGAAGTATAAATTTTGGATAGTGAAGTTGTTTGATAAAATGTATATGAGAAGAATTGTTGTATTAAAAATTGACTAACTTAATATATCAATTATTTGACCATAGAGAGTCTAAAATTTCTTTATCGCAAAACAACATAAAAGTATTCTTATATTAGTGTAAAATAGGATTTAATAGGTTAATCCACAAAAAAAAACCCTTAAAAAAGGAAAAAAAAATCAACATTTACAGATTAAATTAAATGTACAAATTTAATAAAAGTCACTAAAATATAACAATAATTTAGCCTAAATCCTATTTGAATATTAATTTTTATTAATATTAGATGAAAAATTTATAAAATAAATTAATAGTAATAATAAATATTTTTTTAAATTTTATAAAAATATTTTTTTTTCAAAAGAAGAAATTCATATAATAATAACTTTAAACTTAAACCAGTAACAGGCCTATTCTACAATTTAGATAAAGAATTTTACAAGACATTCAAAATATATTGTGTTTAAATTGATTTCATTTCAAATTATTACAATTATCGGTCTTAGTTAAATGAGAGACATTACAACCCCAATCAAAGTCAGAAGAGCGTACAAAATGAAAGAGACATAAATTTGAGAATATGAATAATTTCACATTCTCACTTTTTAAGTGAAATTTTCTATTTTTAAATAATCTAATCTCATAATATTTTGAAACATTTTATCTAAACATTATAATTTATCATCAAATTTCAAATTTTATATAAAAAATTATCTTTTTAAATTTCTTTATTCAAATAATGCCCAAAGTATTGCCTAGTAATATTTCTTGAGGAGTGGAAATGAGGAGGTGGAAAAAGAAAAAAAAAAAAGAAGGGATAGAGAGTGAAAATTTTTAACCTTTTTAACTCTCTTCTCAATCCAATCAAAGTGATGAGGATTCTTCTTAACCGCAATGAATTTCGGACCTAACTAAGGCATGGATGGATGTCATGCTACAAAACTTAGAATTGGTCATTCCTAAACAAGGTGAAAATTCACAATTTGACATGCAATTTAGAACCCAAATCATTGAAAAAGGTTTCATAAAACTCAATTCATATTTAAAGAAATTTGATGAAAAAAAATTTAAAATTAACATGATGTCATTATCACTAATGAACGTTAAAATTTGCAAAATTGAAAATAGATATTCTAATTTATAGAACTACAATTAGACAGAAAGAGAACATAAAGGTAAGTTACAAACACTAGGATTGATAAAACCTTGAGAATTGCCACAAGAATTAAGAAATTCTTGATAAAATCAAATTATTGAAGGAAGAAGCCTATTAGAGAAATTTCTCTCACTTCAATTGATAACTGAACATTCTATCTATTTTATTCATTTTCAAATTATTTATACAATTTAATTTTCTTGCACTTGGAAGTATATAAAAGAAAAATACAATTCTAACATGGCAAGCATACTAATATGATTTAGTGGTTAAGTGAGGCATATTTAAGCATAATAACTCACAAAATTTTAATATACTTTATAAACCTTTTACAAAGAAACACAATGTAGCCAATATCTGAACTTAAAGATGATAGTCTAACAATTGAGCCTTCTATTCTCATTTCAAGCAAACAATACATTTGAGTAGCATCCCCTCATCCAGGCTTCCACATGCTGGGCCCCATCATGTAATTGCATCTCAGCAATTGCTTCTTGCATCCCGTCATTTACATCTTGTATCCCACTGACAGGAAAAGAAATAAGTGTCACTTTGAATATATATATATATATATATATATATATATATATATATATATATATATATATATATATAAATAAGGGGTTCTAATTTTTGGCAGTGCCTGGGTTCGTCGAAGGAGGTGGTGGTCGGTCGTTGGAGGTAGAGCAACATCGTTGTCTTTGTAGATGGGTTCCTGTCTCATTTGCTCCTTTTATTTTTACAAGTTGTGAAATTTCATTTTGATTTGATTTAGGGTTAATTTGGATTGGATTTTGGTGAGGAATTTGGTTAGGATTGTGTTTAGTGTTGTTGGGAAGCTGATTTGCAGGGCGAACGATGGTGGTCTGCAACGGTCAGAGGTGTGAATCGGGTTTCAGGTTCGTCGTTTTATTAATGAACAACGAATGCAAACAAACAAGATTTATATGAGCATCAGCTATCTTTTTATAGTGAAAAAAAAATTAATTTCTTTTAATATAAAAATTATTTTATTTTTCTTATACAAACTTAGCCAAAGTCACACTATAGCTTCATATTATAACACTATAACAATAAGTTTATTTGCAGGTAGAATTAGCAAAATTTTTAAAAATTAAAAATATAATTATATAAAAGTAATAAAAAAATTAATTATTATATATATATTAATTTTTTAAAAATGATTATTTAAAAAAGTATTCTAATCTCATTTTAAATGTAAGAAGATAAGATAAAATGAGATAAGAATTATCTCTTTTTTAATAAATGTAATCATAACTTTGAAAAATAATGGAAATAAAATAAAAGTTTGACTTATAAATAGATGGGTAAAATAGGAGGTCAGTGGAAAAGATGTTGAGAGAAAATAAACTCAAGAGAGATTTATAGAATTTTAGTCTTTTAAAAATATTTATGATTCTAATTCTATTTTATCACTTTAATCAATATAAATAACAAACTAAAAGATAAGTGAGGTTAAACACTTTTTATATTAATCTTAATAAACTTATGTATATTTTATTAATATTTTATTTAACATATTGTTCTTACAGGACCTAGAAGGTTGTAACAATTCTTCCCTGATATCAACTTTTGCAACTCCTATTCGGTTCTCAATTTTTGGCAACTGATGGAAATAGTGGAGGTACCTACAAAAGACACTCCGATGCTAAATTCAGTTCTCAAATATCAGAGTTTATGATTTATTATCAGAAAAGACGTACCTTATTCTCTTGTGCCACATTGATATTTACGGTGATGTTTGTTCTAACACATAATAATTACCTTTCGTGTTTTGTCAATAAGATGTAAAGTACACGCAACCCACTTTTTGTCAGAGGGGAATCGTAAAGCACACAAAAAGTTGTTCTGTTGTTAGAAGGATGACACATAACCCGAGGTATATAATAATAGGAGTGACTGTTAACTTATCGGCCTAGATGATCGACAACCTGCCAAGGTCGAGTACTGCCTTGACTGAGTAGTACACTTGCCCCCCAAGCTTGAGTAGTCATCAAGCTATGAGAAGCTTTTTAAAGGTCCTTGCCCGATATGTTCAATGTTCCTTTATGTCATGAATTTAATGGGTTTTCGTTTCCAGATTGAATAGTACAAAGCCCTTAATCTAACAGTTGAGGTTGGAGAGTTATTGGGCCTTGGGCTACTGAAGGGTTGTGACTGACGTATGCCCTATTGGGATTTGTGAAATATGATAGTGAGGAGTCGAAAGGTCATGAATCCTCATTTGAAAGTGTATAACTGGGGTTGTTGGCCCAAGGTTTACCTTCAATTTGAGCTTTTTGTGTTTGAGGTTCGAGAACTTGTCTTGAGAAAAAATAGTGGCAAGGTGCAAAGAATACATTCCAGATTGAGGTAATCATGTTTTCTTCTTCTCCTTCTTTTGAGCCATTCGACAATGTGCCTGAGGAGTCGATCAGTTCTCAGAGGGACTCATCGTCCTCTAATACCAGTGTGGTACGAGCTGATGATGCTAACGTGATCTAGAACTCCTCGGACGGGACAATGTTAAGTGATCCTCTTTAGGACTGAGTATGATTGGGTTAGTACCCAACTTACCAACCAGTGCTTTAAGTATAGATGGCTTAAGTCTTTAGAGTATTTTGCTGCTAGTGTCACCATGGTTACTCTTGGCACCGAGGAAGGGATGATGTTTGTTGAGAAGTGCTCGATCATCGATAATGTTTGTCATGGCCGAGAAGGAAATGAGTCAGATTTCTTCTATATGTATCAGTTTTTTTACTGACTCCCATGTCCGCCTTCCCTTCGACGAGTTTACCATGGGTGTGCTGCGTGTATTGAATGTTGCATCTACTCAGTTGCACCCCAACTCTCGGGGTTATCTCTAAGCGTTTCACATTTTGTGTGAGATGTTTAGTCTTCGACCCTGTCCACAGTCCTTCCTCCATTATTATAGTTCCAGACCGGTTAGTTCCATTCGTTGGTTATCTCTGGTGAGTCAGTCTGGGTCCGCCTTGTTTTTCCCTTGTACTATTTCCTGCAAAAGGTTTAAGACTGGCTTCTTTTGAGTAACCATCGAGTCGGCTGGTCGAAAGTATTTTTTCAATGGGGATATCCCAAAATTTCCTTTGTATTGGACAAGAGACCCTCTTCGATATCTTTACTAACTGAGGTCCTTAGTGACTGATGACAATCACAAAATTTTTTACGTTTTCGATAGGCTTCTAAGGAATCGCCTACACGAAAAATCTTTAAGCTTTATCTTTGCAACCAGCGCTAGGTAGATTTGAGCGGTATGTATGATTATATCCCTGTATGGTTCTCAACCAGTGTTAACTTTGATAAAACCTTTCTGCATTTTTCAGGAATTATGGCTCAACTAGGTCCCAACCCAACTGATGTGTTGAAGAAGATCCGTCAAGAGAAAGTGCAGAGGAAGCGAGAAGCGGTTGCTAAGGCTGTTGCTGAGCCTTCTGGGGTGGTTGTTGAGCCCTTTCCTCGACCTCCCCCCGTTGATCTCTTTCCTCCTCCCGCTACTGAGAAAAAACACAAGATGAAAGAAAAGTCGGGGAGGCATTCCTCTCCTTGACGATCACCAAAAAGGGCGAAGACTTCAATGCTCGAAGTTGGCACCAACAAGGGAGGGGAGTTAGTCTCCCATGACTTAGCTTTCCACGAGGGTGTTAATATCTCCCTTACCATAATGGAAAATGACGTGTTGATCATGACCTCCAAGGGAGATCTAATGACAGACTGGTTGGAGCTCCAAGCTAGAGCTTTAGCTATACCTCGCCTTTTGAAAAATGAAGTTTTTTGCGAGTCAACCAAAGAAATTGAGGATACTTGAAGAGAAAGTTGGCTGACTCAAAGTCTTCCTTAAGCAGGCATTAAAGTCTAATGCTTTGTTAAATGAGAAGGTGTCCAATCTGATCGTTATAAGGTTGGATCTCGGTCTCTGAAATTTGCAACTCTTTGAGGTCAACCGAGCTCCCTTGGTCGACTAGGATCTTTATCATGGCAAAGCCTTCGATGGTTACTTTTATGACCATGGGACCATGGGGTTGTCTTGCTTTGGGTCTATGGCCTTAAAGTCACGATTTGTGAAGGTTATACCTAGCATCCTTCTTTGCAGACGGGTAGAAGTCAAGTTCACAGTTTGCACATTTCTCAAATGCCTTTTCCTTAAGGAGGCCGAAGAGCCTCCCGCTACAAATCCTCTAGCTATAGTATTGATAACTCCTTGGATAAGAATTCCTCGACGACTTTCTCTTTCACTTCGTCGCCTAGGTGACCTTGAACCATTGCTTCTTGAGGACCGTTGTGCTCCTCTCTCCTTAGGCTCCTTCTAGGACTTCGTCTAGAGGAGTGCTAGGTTATATTTTGTACAAACCTCCTTAAATGTCCAGCCTGTATCAACTCCTTCATCTTATCTTTCAACACGATGCACTCCTCGGTATTATACCCATAATTTTGGTGGTAGCGGTAGTGTTTACTGGTGTCGGCATTTTGTGGTGTAGGGATTTTTTGGAGAGTTAGTATCTGATCGACACTTAGTACCTCTTCTAGGATCCTTCCTCTATCAATGTTCAGAGGTGTGTAATGGGAGAACTTGGGGGTCCTCGATTCCTTCTATTTGGGATAATGCTGTGAACCACTTCTTTCTTTATCTCTTCCCTTATCCAAATTGATTTTAGACCGTGCTTGATTGCAAAATTCTCGCAGTTCTTCCAACTGCATAAACTTGGCTGCTCTGTATCTCAACTCATCCAGGTTGAGGGCTGGTTTCTTGCACAGGTTGTCCACGAATGGTCTCGGTCACAAGGTCTAAACCCTAAATGATGGAGAGACTCCTAAGTGCTTTAGCTTCTTGTGCACGCTCCAAGTGATGTAGCGCATGAACAAGCCTAGTTGCACCGAACAAATGTCATGGAAGGAGCTTCTCTTGATGCGGAAGCAATGGATAATGAAAGAAGCACCGTGGAAGATGATGTGAAAGGGAAGTTATATGGTGGAAATGGTGATTTAGGTGATGAAAGCCTTGATGGAGGTTAGGACAACCTTCAAGAGAGAGCTTCTAGTTTCTTGGAGAAGAAACTCAATGAGAAACTTGACCAATGTGCGGAAAATTCAACAATATTTCATTAAGGTAATCAAGCTTATAAGAGAGGCTCCTAAGCCTCTTATTTTTAGAAGAAAAGATGAGCTAGTATCTTCCCTAGCAAGCTATCTAGGTAGCATGTAGAAGAAGCTAGGGTTAGAAATCCCAACTTTCCTAGCAAGCTATCCAAGTAGCATGTAGGAGAAGCTAGTATTAGAAACCCTAACTTACACCACACGCTTGGGTTAGGGTAACCTAGCGTGTGGAGCAAGCCACTCCATACCCTAACACCATGCATCATCCTCTAATGAAAAATGCGTCACATGTCAAGTGTTCTAGGCACCCTAAAACCCTAACCTAGGTGTCTTTACAAACCCTAAGGCAAGTAGGGTTATTAACAAAAATCAAATTTCCCTATTCTAATTTTTACAATTTTATCAAAAGATCCTCAAAGCTCAGAATAGTCAGCATTTTGATCTACACAGGTACCTCTGACTCTTCACTAGCTTCAAGGTGTTTGAGCATAGCTCTGGTGACTGAACCTTGCCTGAGCCTTCATCCATCACTAAACCCATTAGTCATCCTTATTAAATTTATACTTGTCTTTTAATTTATCTCCTATCATTCACTAATCCTTCTTATTAATTTATTTTTTGTTATTTTATTTACATGTGATATACTTACTAATATATAATAATTTATTTAAAGTTCTTATCTGAATTTATGTTTCATTTTATTTCATATTATTTTAACCATAATCTTTTTATAATTTGAAGAAATGCATAAAAGTAATAATAAAAATAAAGTACACGTAAATAATTTTTTTATTCAATGAACTTAGATAAAAGAAAGTTACCTTTATACGTTATGTGTGAAAATATGTTTAGGCTGAGTTCAAGAGGGGGTGAATTGAACTTTATAAAACTTTGACTTAAAAAACGACGAAAACGTTTTTTGCAAAATGAAAAGCTTTCATAAATCTCTATAGTCAATGATTAAATCGATTTGAACACGAATAAACTGATTTATTTTTCTGGAAGAATGAACAAAATCAATATTGAACACAATGATGATCTATAGCACAACAGAATTAATTCACAACAATATTTCTTAAGCAAAAACAGTACACAAACAACCAAGGTATAATATAATGTCCAATCAAAGATTAATCACATCAAGAAATTAACTATGCTAAAGCAAGATGTTAATGATCAACTCAGCATCTTTAATTTTGATGTTCCTGTAATTAGAGACAATAGACCAGCACCAATGAGATCTCCAGATCAGTCACAAAACTGCCAAGAATTGGCCAATAGAACCTACTAAAAGAAATGTAAATCAGATGTAGTTAAATGAGGTAATAGAGCAATAAAGGGATTGATATATTTGACAAAACTAGATAAGCTAACACTATAGTACTGCAGTTGCTAAAATTAAACCAGTCAAGAACAAAAATAACAATCACCAAAGACTAAGACACAAGAAGCAAAACCAATGATGCAAGGACAAATTGAATGGCTCACACTGAATCAAAGAACATAAAAGAAAATCAACTATAAACCAATACAGATCCTAAAACAAATTACAAATACAGTGCAATAAAAATTGGTTCAAAAATAGCAATGACACATTCTTTAATGCAATTTTAAAACAGAACAGATGCAATATGAATATGCAACAATAGAACAGTTTCCAAAAGAAAAGACCTGAGCAGTTTGAAGATATGCAAAACATATACCAGTTATACAGATTAATACTTTTCAAGAAAGTCAATAAAAAAATTGATCTAGGCACTTAATGAATTAAAGGCACAAATCAGATTTGAAAAATACCAGTTAAAACAACAAATCAGGTACCAATAATTATGCATAAAATTTATCTATTATGTAGTTTAAAAACTGATCAAAACCAGTGGCGAGAACCTCACACGTTTACAATGTCAATATGATGAAAAGAACAATTTTGTAGCAATTAAAAATTAGGTGTAGTACAAAACACAAACCAGTACAGAAAAGATAGAATAATGGATCTATGATGAAAGACGAACAATAAGCAATGCAGTGATGATAAAAAAATGAGGAGAGAAGGGTCAAGAGAGAATAACACAAGCAATTATACTAGTTCATCATTCCTCAAGGGCTATGTCTAGTCTTTCTTGGAACCCTAGAAAGAAAAATTCCACTAAACACTCTCAATTGTTCTCAATTATAATCAAGACACGTTCTTGCACCCTACAAGATTACAATACACTACCAAATTGAAGAACAAACACCCTGCAGTTCCTCCAATTTAGAAAAACCCAATGCTAAACCCTATAGCACTATCAATTACACAAATTGAATCAAAATTTACAATGAAACAAATCCAAAACACAAAACTTGAATCAAAAACGGGTTCAAGAGATTGAGTTTAAAGTTCCCATGATTTCGATGAAGACGAATCTGCCCAAAGCTTGAAAAGAACCAATGGCACAATACACATTCAAGTTCTTCTTTCTTCAAGAAAAGCCTCTTTGAATCTTTGTAAAATCAAGAAAACTTTTTCTCTAAAAAAAACACTAGCACTTTGATCACAATTTTCCTCTCAATATTACGTTTGTAATTTGTTCCTTAATCGCTCAAAGAAGGTCTAGGTCTTTAAAAACAAAACGCCCAAAACTGTTTTCGCAAAACAATTTTTCAGTTTTGGTACAGACCTCGAATAAATTGATTTCAGATTCCTGAAATCGATTTATTTTATCCTGAAAATTGGATTTTTAAAACTTGACTTTTCAAAATGCTTTTGCTTTACTTAGTTACTTATGTTAAGCAGCTTTTAAGTGTGTCAATGTGTTTCTTCCAAGCTTTGTGCATGTTTACCTTCATCTTGATCACTCTCACTCACACCCACTAAGACAAGGCCTAAGACTCTATTTTGAGCTCCATGCTTTAGCTTTGCCTTTGTCCAAGTACTTGGTTTCATAAAATGTTGAATCTTTGAGATGATTCTTAACAATGTGATCCTTGAAAATGTCAAAAAGTATGTTAGTTGAGAAATTTTTAGGGTTTCGTTGAACTGACTTGAGACCATACTAATATATAAGCGTATTCGTTTGGTATGCTGCAAGATGAAAGACAAGGACGATGGTGGAGTGTTTAAGGAAGTATTTACCAAGTAGGTGAATACCTGGATAGTCAAAATAATGTCTTGAATTAGGATATTTATAGGTCAAACTAGGGACTATTCAATTTATGCTCAACATTGCTATGATTAGATAGTGAGCATACATCTCTTTTGTGGTTGATAAATGTCTGAAATTCTCAAGAAACAAATTATAACTATTTCTAATAAGAAATATTCAAGTACTTAATTACTTTTGAAGTAACTTTTGATATTTACAATAAATCATCAAAAGTGGAATGTGAATTTATAGGACTGATAAAGTGAAGTTGAGTCTTATAGTTATTGGTCAAATCCTAGACTCATTGTTTGTATGAATTTTTTTTTCTATAGTATTAATTTACAAATAACTGATCTTCAATATTCACAAAAAATATTAAAAAATATATATAATCCTTTATTTTACTATAAAACTCTTATCATTGTGAAAATTATATGTTTTTACATATGTTTTAAATACTTATTGAGATATAAAATATTACTATATATATATATATATATATATATAATATTACATTACGATTGATGTTGTTATAACAAATCTCATTAAAAAATTAATTATAATTTATAATTAAGTAACAATTACTTATATAATAATCAGATATTCTAATTATTTATAAGATTTTTATTATTTCCATTAGAAGATATTAGTGTTTTTAGATTAATTGAAAATTATTTAATTTAAAATTGAAAAAAATAAAAATAAATAATATATTGGAAATAAATAATTATTACATACCACAACTTTAACTCTCCTAAAATATCAAATACGTTTTAAAAACATTAAACTATTTATTCTCATCTGCACATTTTCAAAATAAAAGGGGATGATTAAAACAAATAGTTCCTATTTTTTTTATAAAATTATTATTTAGTTGAATAAAAGAAGAGGATGAAACAAGAAATCCCTAATTTATTTTTCAGAAAATAATTATTTTTGGCCACTTTTTAATAAAGTTTTTTCAAACAAGTAATTAATTTATTTTAAAAACAGATAATCTAAACATTTAAGAGGTTATCTTACTACTTCCAAATCCAAGTCAGTAGTCATATACCAGATAAATAGTGTTTTTCTTAACATTAATCTGTTCAAATTCCATGGTATATGAAACTGTGTCTTGCAAGCTTCAACCATTAATTTTGGTTCGGCACCTTTACTCAAATCATTGATCAATATTCAATGTTACGTTTAGTGGGATAGAATGCAAAAATCAAATACTCTTATTTGAAATAAATAAATATATTAACACTCTGCATGATAATAAAAAGAAGAGAAAGGAATTGTAACGTAATTTACAACTATATTTGACTTTAAGATTGAGAAGCTATAAACTTGGAGAATAAAATCAGTTTTATGACATTATGATCTTTAAAAGCACGTGTGCATTTAAATTTTTTGTTAGACTAAAGAAATACTCAGGGTTTGATTTTTGCAAAGTTAACTTCAATACAAAGTTAAGTGCCATTTATGTAATTAGATTTCCTAAAGATTTTTCATAAGTAACAGTCATATTTGTTAGACTAAAAATATAAAAATTATTTAATATTTAGTTTTTGTTTGAATAATTACAAGAATTTAAGGATTTACGACAATATTTGTGTATTATTAAGACATATAAATTTTTTAACAGATTTTTGTTGGATTTTAATTTTATGAAGTGTTTAGTACGGAAGAGTTATTGATCAAGATTTGAAGTGGTCTTGAATAAGAAATAAAGCATTAGAAGTGGGAGTTATCTGTTGCAGCAGTTGGAGGCACCTCATTTGCCGAACTCAAAATCCCACCTGGGCCCCACATTGTGGAACCTAAGCCAATCACCACCTTTCTTTTATTTCTTTCTCCCATTTTTAATTGTTGAGCTAGCGAACCCTCTCCCTCTCTCTCTCTCTCTCTCTCTCACGCAATTCATACCTGTATCATCTTCCAATAATCCTCTCTGTAACGGACAAGATTCGGTCTCACACTCTGCATTCGCTTCAACGCAAAATGCCATCTCAGATCCTTCCCACACCCAACCGTTCTCTTGATTCCGCCGTTTCAACTTCTTCCTCCGCATTCCTCCGACCCAAAGAAGTCGAAAATGACCCCTCCGTCAGCCTCCTCGACCACTCCGCCACTTCCTTCCGAGACATGTCCCTCAAGCCGCCCTTGCCCAGGGCCTCCAGCTTCACCTCCTCGCGCAGCAAACCCTCCCGCCCTCGCCACTCTTTCAATCAGAAACGCCGCCGCCGTGCCGCCAGCCAGGACTCCTTCCCCTGTGTCTCCGATCACACTGACACAGCCGTCCGCTCCTCCTTCGGCCGCGATGTCGCCGCCGAGACCTTTCTCTTGACTCGCCTTGGCTTCAAGTTGCTCGGATACCTCGGGTATTGTTATATCCTCTCGTATCGTTTTTGTTCGCTTCGAGATCCTGCATTCACCAAAATAGAATGTATATATAAGTGCAAGATTTCAACAATGGTGATTTCTAACATCAAAGGTTACACAAGTGACAAGTAGTTTGAGTTCTTTGACTGATGTCAGGATCGATGAAACTGCATGTTTGGGTAATTAACTGATACTTTACTTATCCACGGGGTTAGTCATAGATAGATACCTGTGGTTCCAATACGGATCTAGTGTTATGTTTGGCAAAGAGGATAGAATTACCATGGATGAAATTAAGAATAATGAATGAGAATAGGTGTGAAATAAAGTGACAGGTATTTTGATCGTAGAGAGATAGAGAACAAATGTTTAGAAATAAGTGAGCAATAATTCAGTGGTTCACATTATTTTTAAAATTATTTCAACACCAGATTGTTTCTATCCGCTCTTTGGCCTAATTTCTCACCTGCCAAACAGGACCTACAAAATGATGTTTCTTAGTGGGTTTTTGAGGTTTTTCACTGTAGTGTATGACTGATTTGAATTGGTAATGCAATTGATAGGAAGTCTTGTTGTATATCCTCTTGAAAAGTCCCATATTGTCTGTCTCAATTCTTATGGTGCAGTTTATACGTCTGTTAAGAACCTTCAATTAATGGAAGTTGGTTTTAAGATGAACCCTAACATCTCTGTTTTTTTGTTTTGCGTGATTATTATCTTCACATATACCAGTTGTGGATGCTGTCTGATCATTTATTTCTGTTCAGGGTAGGCTATAAATGGATTACAAGATTTCTTGCCCTTAGTTGTTATGCAGTACTTCTTTTTCCAGGCTTTATTCAAGGTCTGAATTCTGTGATCTATAACATTTTTCATACTTAAAATTAATTACTTGTGTCCAGATTCTGATTTGAAATGCATTAATATCACTCGACCTTTGCTCCCTTCTGTTTTATAGTTGGATATTACTATTTCTTCTCCAGTCATATACGCAGAAGCATAGTTTATGGAGATAAACCGCGAAATAGGTAGGATTTATTTCAATTATCTCTGTACATTTATCAATTCCTTCAATGGTTGCAATTTTGATAAATAGCTTATTTTCTTTTGCAGGCTTGACTTGTATTTACCTAGAAATAGCAGTGGTCCAAAACCAGTTGTTGCTTTTATTACTGGTGGAGCCTGGATTATTGGGTACGTGATATTTGTGCTTCATTTCACACATTGCAATTTAATGTAATTTGGTGTAATAAGGTTTTTTTGATGTTGTTGCTTTGATTCAGAGGGTGTTCTCTATCCATGGAATTGTTGATTGGTATATGAGCTTCAATTCTTATTTTTATCTCCTATCAAAAGAAGTTCATTATATTTTTGCTCACCATTAAGCTTATATACATCGTGATATCATGATGGTGGTAGGAAGGTTGTCAATTATTGGGACGCATAAGGAAATCGGTTGAACATAAGTTTTGGAATTGTGTGTAAATGTCGACCACACATGAATATTTATACTAACAATGTTTTGGAATTGTTGATTGGTATATGAGCTTCAATTCTTATTTTTATCTCCTATCAAAAGAAGTTCATTATATTTTTGCTCACCATTAAGCTTATATACATCGTGATATCATGATGGTGGTAGGAAGGTTGTCAATTTATTGGGACGCATAAGGAAATCGGTTGAACATAAGTTTTGGAATTGTGTGTAAATGTCGACCACACATGAATATTTATACTAACAATGTTTAAGTAATTGTACAATGATCTCCTTAATAAATGCTATTTGTTATCAAATTTTACATATTAAAATGTTTTTAAACTAGTAGTATTGACATGTGTTGAATACTCCCTTTCAAGCTAGAGCATATAAATAGTATGCTCCAAAATATTCAACATGGGAGATCCTTTGAGGGATTTGGTGAATATGTCAACAAATTGATTATAGACAGTCAGTTTCAATTTTGCTTACAAGAACTCAATAGCCTAATATATGGATTTTCTTTCACGTGGAGATCTTGCCCAATCAAAATAGCGTGGTAGTAGCTTACAATCTTTAATATCACATTTGTTCACTCTACAATCTTAATGTATTCGAGGGTGCGAACCATGACATCCGAATGAGCATCACTAGCAGAATTCAAGAATTGCTTTACCACATCTGCTACAAAGGATATCTTGTCTACCTATTAGGCATGAATAGCTGCCCGGGTCTTTCTATGCTTCCCATAACGTAGGAATATATTGATGGCATTGGAATGTATAAGGATATCACAAAGTTTTCAGTCCTACTTGTTTCCTAGAAAATGTCAAAGGCATTTGCCAGAGGCAGGTTGAGCAACTTCATACCCAAACAACAAGTATTTGAGAAGAGTCAAATCCTTGGTTTGAAACTGAAGGGTCAGATGTTGTTAGAGACATAATTGCCTCGGTCATTTCTGGTGATGACATTCTTTTCAATTTGAACCTCAAGATAATTGTGAGTACTAAGGCACCAAATTGTGCAAAAGAGGTTAACACCGAGTGAATCAAACCAACTAATACTATATCAGGTTTGGTAATTATGTGTCAAGTGTTGGGCAACCCATGTTTGTATATATTGACAATAATAACCGTACAATGATATCCCTAGTAAATTCTAATTGTAAATAAATCAGACGATTATTAATATATGCTAAAACTAATATCTACATGTGCTGTGTGAGCTATATTAATAGTACTGTGTAATGTCTTATTAAGTAGTTTCAACCTGAGGAGTTTATAGTTATGTTTATAATTATATACAGTTTTTTTTTTTCTTTTTTGACGTTTATCATACCCTGTGCAATCAGAATAAGATGCTACTAATTTCGTTATTGAAGGGATTAACGTGTTTGTCTGTGTCTGTTATATATAAAACACTCACATTCACCACTTACCAATTCTGTGATTACTATTTTTAAAGTATGTGTACTGTATTTTTGTAGTTACAAAGCATGGGGTACTCTTTTAGGTCAACAGCTATCAGAGAGAGATATCATTGTGGCATGTATTGATTACAGGTGATATTTCCTTCCCCAACGCTCTCATCTGTATTGCTCTAGGTAGAAGCTATCTGCCGCATTAAAATCGTTATTGAGACAAATATTTATCTGTACTGATAGTAACAAAGAAAACTCTATTCCTGGGTTCTATTCTACTGTATCATCTTATCATCTTTTCTAAATATTATCTGTTTTAATTTATGCTTTGGTCCCTGTCCTCATGCTTCTAATTTGTATTGTCTCTTGTTGGTTTCTTCTTGTTATTGATGATAAAATAAGAACTCTTTGATAGTTTTCAATCTTCTCTTTTTGTTTTGAAAATTCTACTGATAAATATAAAATATTGTTATATAATTAGAAAAGTCTTAGGGTTTAACCAAGCCATTATTTGTAGTGAGCCCTTTCAACTGCCGAGTTTCCCTTGAGTTTTATGGAGACTCCTGAATGGTTCCATATCTCTAATGTGCCTCTTTTATGCAAGATATCTTCCAGTTTAAAGCATAGGGATTGTTGAAATATAAAAGTCAAAATCAAAATGAAATTTGGTAGTGAAAGTAGTAATGAAGAATACCAATCCAAGGAAATCAGTAGTTTTTATTGTAGCTCATCACAAATCACTAAAAGCATATGTAATTCAAATTTTCTCTCAACCTACATGAGATTCACCTAAGACTAAATAGCCTACAGAATTGAGTGTGTTACTTGCTTTTGTCTTTCTATTGCAGTGTTATAAAACATCTCTTTTGTTGCAGAAATTTTCCCCAGGGAACCATAAGTGATATGATAGCTGATTCTTCTCAAGGCATCTCATTCGTGTGCAACAATATTGCAGAATATGGAGGTGATCCTAACAGGTAAATAATCTTCTTAAATTCAAAGTTTTCTCATTAAGGCATCAAATTTGTTTGCTTGCTTTAAGAGTAATGACTTCTCATGATCAATAATGATACTTTTCCAATTTTTTTCCCATAGAATTTACCTAATGGGACAATCAGCTGGAGCACATATTGCCGCATGTGTAATTGTAGAGCAGGCAATCAAAGAGGCAGGTGAAGGAGAGAGTACATCTTGGAGTCTTTCCCAGATTAAGACTTATTTTGGTTTATCTGGAGGGTAAGTACTTGCGGAGAGTCCCTTTCAATAGAAGTCTACCATATTTAGTAGTTAAATATGAGCGCTATAGCAGCATCGCATAGCGGGAAATCTACCATTTTGTGCGCTATAATGGCGCAAGCTTTGTACTATATGCAAGGGCTGTCACCTTATTTTAACACAAACCACCAACACACAGGGGCATACCCACCTCTTTGAAGGGTCGTGGACTTGCTTTCCCGTTATTTGTCCTAAGTGGTCACTCTGTGTTATTGCTCGCCTTCTCTGTTTTATTATATCGGCAAATTTTAATTGGTAATATGTTGTTTTTTCTGTTAGCAGATTCAAACCCACGACCTTTATCTCTTCCTTTCTTCCACATTTATCATCAAACCAACCTTACATCTCCTATCGCTCACCCCCTTTGTTATATCCTTATGTTTTGTTCTTAAAGTTTTTCTTTCGTTTTTTAATTATTTTAAACTTCATAGGTCGCCCTTTAAACAATTGTAGCATCGTCCACTAGGAGGGTTACAATTATTTAATTTCTTGAATTTGTTGTTCACTTGTGTGCCTCTGTCCGAGATTGATAACTATGACGTTATCCACATTTGAATTAGTCTTCTTTGCTGCGTTCTGTATATATTACTTTAGCTGGCTGTAGTACGTGATGTTCTCTTCAGTCTCACTTTTATATTGATCAGAAATGACCAAGGACATACTCAAGCCCCAAAGATAGTTTAAGTGGTTAGGATTGTTTAAGTCTTAACAAACACCTTTCACACAGGATTGGACATTTGGAGCATGGATTGGACGTCTACGGTGACTTAACATTAATGCGGGATAGACTCTCATATCATATTCAAATTTGACTCCATCTAACTCAATCCAAAATGCTTTCTCAAGGGGTGAGAATTACCCATTTGTAAGGATTATTTTGGTTAACGTTCCTACCCAATGTGGAAACATCTAATAATGTTCAACACCAAGTTTCTTCCTTTTTTTTGTTGTTGGGATCAACTTTCTTCACTTGTTTTTCATCTCTGGTGATATATTCCTCTTTTCCTTGGAAAAATATTAGCACTGAGCTGGTTGGTTTGGATGAAGTTTCTCCCTTCAGTTTGTGGCCAATGATAGGAAGAATAGGTGAACCAATCAAGCTAGTTATGTTAGGGTACCCTTCAATATACTGTTTGTTTGTTATGAATGATGCAAAATGGAGTTTGAAATCAAAGATGGGTCATCATATTGTGCGTTGCTACCTTGCAGAAAATATCGTATTTTCCTTGATTTGACTGGTTACAAGATGGTAGATCAAATAGGGAACTAGGCAACAACTATACAGCTTAAGTGAGTGGAGAGACAATATCTCCTAACACGTAACACGAATTACAGATATGAGATAGTAGAGATACCTAAAATAGGAATGGCGGAATGTCTGCTCATATAAAAACAAAATAGGAAGATTCTGTTTTATCCTGACAAGCAGGAAGTAATTGCCAATCTAGAGTTTGATTCTTGCCACTGAATTCTTCTAAATAAAAACAGAAGTTGGATTTAAGAATTAGCGAAGTCTGCTCGTTATCCTTTCTTTAGCTGAAAGGACTCGTACAATAGGAAGTGTGTTAGAAATGCAATAAAAGTCGGTCGTGCTTTCACCTAACAATTTTAGCTATTGTTTTTGTTTGGTTCGTGAAAGATCTCATGTTGGAAATGCAAATTTTGATCGTGTTATTTTACAAAGTTCTACTAAGTTAGAAATGCAAATGTTAATGGTGACATGTTTCAAAAGCGCTTTGTTCTACAAATATTATAAATGCAAATTTTTGTTTGTAATATGTTACAAAAGCATTTTGTTTTACTAATATTAGGAGTGCTACACTGTTGTACATGTTACCGAATATAATATATCTCAAGTTGATCATGTATGGATTTAATCTTTTCAAATTATAATGACATAAATAAATGTCTCCAGAAGATATGTAATGTCTACTAATTCTTCCAACTACTGGTTTTATTTTGTTTCTTATGGTAAATGCAATGTTATTTTGAGATTGTTTATTATATTACCTAGCAGTTCCCATCAATGATTATTGACTTTAAACTAAGATTAACATAATTTTTTTGCTGTCTTTCCTTCTTACATCAATTCAGGTATAATTTATTTAACCTAGTAGATCACTTCCACAGTAGGGGTCTTTATCGGTCCATCTTTCTAAGGTACACACTTCGTTCATCTTCGAGTGAGTTAATGTTTAATTCCCTGCTTTTCGCTGTATTCAACTTTCAAATGACCTCTACCTTACAGCATTATGGAAGGGGAGGAATCCCTGAGACGGTTTTCTCCAGAAGTAATGGTTCAAGATCCAAACATTGGAAATGCGAATTCTCTACTACCTCCTATAGTGCTTTTTCATGGCACTGGGGATTATTCAATACCATCAGATGCCAGGTTTGTGTCCCACCTTTTTAACATTTTGTAACAATGGAAAACAGGAGTATATATTTGTTGTCCTATTAATTTGTTATGGTTTAGTTTCGCCGAGATTTAGCCTAGATGACCTTATTTGGGGAGCGTAGTGATTGATAATTGTTTCATGCAATATTAAAGTGCCAAGCTTTGTGTAATGGCTGAATTGCTGAATGATTTAGTTAGCAATGAATGAACAGCTTGATTTAACTTCAAGGTATTGAAAAGCATGTAGAAGGAACAACATAGAACGACCTATATCAGTTCCTTGTCCCCCTGAAAGTAGATTACAGCAAACAATCATTACAGAAAGATAAAATAATGTTAAGTCGAAAAATGTAAATGATGTAACATGGTGATTAAGTTCAATTGTATGAGGAGATCTCACGATATCAATATCGTATTATTTTGAGTATCCTAAATTAGTTTCTCCATTTCTCTTGAAACTTAAGAAATATTCTAGCAAGAATATTTTCTTGCGCACTAAATTTGGTACACTGTTAAAATTCGTTTATTAATAGGTTAAATTGTAATGTGCGCATGCAATGCTTTTGCATGGATTATTAAGTAGGCTTTGATCCTGTATATCCTTCAATGGGCAACTGGCAGAAAAGTACAAATTTTAAGAGAGGGTATTTAAGTAACAGCGAATTGTCATTATAGTGCAACTAATTCTCTTATCTTCGTATTGAAGTATCTCTTTAAAGAGAATTCTGAGTTTTCAGCTACTAGACTTTGACTAACATTATTTTATACAGTAAAACATTTGCTGAAACACTTAAAAAAGTTGGAGTGACGGCTGAATCAATTCTTTACGAAGGGAAGACTCATACAGATGTGTTTCTACAGGTATTTGACCACTCTGTTTCTCATTGATTTTGATAAATCTGTTCCTCTTTCTTATTGCCAAGACAACTACCATTCTTTTACCTAAACCGCATTTTTTTTTTCAATTTCAACCAGTTTTGTACGATTTTTTTTAAATAATCGTTATAAATTAAATAAAATATAAGGAGGCTTTAATATGTTAGTTCCTTAAATTTTAGGGTAGCTTTGATTTTCGTTTCCTAAATTTAAATTTTGATAGAGTTCTATAATTTGAAAGAAATGAAGTTTAATGGCAAAGTTCCAAATACCATTAAAGATGTTTTTTTACCGGCTGACAAATTATGAGATGTTTACATAATAATATACTTTGATTACGCATTTTTATCATTAAACACTTTATTACTTGTCTTTTTTAAATATCCACGCAGAACCATTTAGGTAGAAGATGTTGTGAAAAAATGGTGCTTGCTAATTTTTATGAGAAAATTGTGGTGAATGTTAAAATCTTTTCTAATTAGGCATTGATGTGAAATGCTTATACATTTCAGGATCCCATGAGAGGTGGAAAAGATGATATGTTTGAAGATTTAGTTGGATATATCCACGCTGATGATCCTGAGGCCCGTGCCAGAGATGCAGCGGCTCCTCCAAGGAGACGCCTTGTACCTGAATGCATGTTAAAACTGGCTCATAGCGTTAGTCCATTCTAGCCTCCAAGGAGAACCTACTAACATTCTTTCTCCATTTTATTATTTTTCTTTGTACATAGTGATTCACTTGCTTAATTAATTTTCAACATCAAGTTTTGGCTGGTTCCATTCTATTAGTAGGTTTAGCATTACACTTGGAGTCAATTTGGTTGTCATCAAAACATGGAACTGTCATATTTAATGTTGAATTTTGAATTACACCTAACTTAACCCTAAGAGCTAGCTTATTAGGTAACATGTTTCAGTTCCACCCTCCAGCATTGGACATATGGAGTGTGGAGATTGCAGGAAGAATTGTGTTTTTTTTTTCAACTTTTTAAAAGTAGATTAATTATTTCATAAATTTTAAGTCTCCATAGTAAAACTGTAATCGAATAGGATTAATACATTAACGATTATACTGTTAACTCAATAATGTATAAATATTATTAAATAATTATAATATTATAATTTTGTACAATTGAAATTTTGAAATACTAATAGTAACATTTACGTAAATATGATAAAAAATAAAGGATAAATTAACATAATATTAAGTTATGAGAAATTGTGAGGGATGATTGTTTTAGAAACTAGTTTGGGTTTTCAAGTATAAATTTTGACAAATTCTTTCTCCACCTCCATATCTTCTTTCTCTGCACCTCTATATCCTTAATGTAAAATTACAAAAGTAAGACCGTCCTCCACCCCTTTCACCTCGTTGTTTGGTTCAGTTCTTCACTCTAAGATACATTCGATTCATTCTCCAACCATTCCAAGCTCTGTGTGCACTCATTGACTGTCCATTTCAAGCGATCTATGTGTGTGAGAGATGGATCTGTGTTCGTGGGTTTAAGGAGGAAGAAGGAGACGGATTTGCATTCGTTTGTTTTTGCTTAAATCTTCAATTAAAGCTTCAAACAAGTTTATTAGCAATTTGTGAGTGGTATTATTGATTAGAGTAGTTAATTTATTGATTGGGTGGTTGTCAACGGTGAACGACAACGTTGTCGATTTGGGAGTTTAAGAACCGGAAGGGTTTCATTCGGTTGTCATTTTGTTTTACAAATGACAAGCGGATGGGGTGCCATTCGGTTTACATTTTCTTCAATTGTTTTTGAAATTAATAATAACTGTGTGCATTCTGACAGATATGATGAGGACCAGAGGACGTGGTTCCTAGCCTGAAGGTCGAAGAAGGCCTACAACATCAGCTTGTAGAGGGGATCAGGGTGCTTCATCCAGTGCTCCTCCTGTTGGTGGTGAGACTCCTGCTGTTGGTGGTGTTGCTCCTCGTATTGGTGGTGGTGATACTGGTGAGGTTGTAGGTTTTTCCTGGGGGACCATCTGATGTGTCTCTTTTGGTAAGTTGTAATCACCATGTGGTGTAGAAATTGTGGGAGGGTCAGGTAAGATTATGTTATAACTTGTTATGTTTATTTTATGTTTAATATGTGAACTTTTTGATGTCATTTGTTGTTCTTTGTTTAGGATCGTGGAGTCCTAAAATTAGTCTCCCATGGAGAAAAGTTAACAAGTTTGGTCTTCCTCGTGCTGAGGTCTTTGCTTTGATAGTGAATTGCGGATTATTGTCTCTATGCAACATTTGTTATGAGGTAGCGGACATTTGTGGATTTGTTCAGAGGTGGCATCGGGACACAAATACATTCTATATGCCATTTGATGAGATGTCCATCACTTTGGATGACGTGTCAAGTCTACTTCATCTACCTATTATGGGGTAGTTTTTTATCTTTGATAGCTTAGACAACACTGGAACCCTTTCTGTGATGCTGGAACTATTAGGCGTTCCTGATGGTCCTGCGAATGCTGCCTTGTGTGAAGGTCGTGGCAATCCTGTGCTGCTCAGTTGGTTGAGAGGACATTACGAGGTATGTTGTGAGAAGGAACACTGAGAGTTTGTTGCAATGGCTTATTTAATGCATCTAATTGGATGCACAAATTTTTTAGATAAAAGTGTCACATCTATCTCCATTTCTTATTTGCCATTATTTCGGGACCTTGCGGTGTGTGGTGGTTATGCCTCGGGAGCAGCTTTTTTAGCACATATGTATGACAAACTAGGAGATGCTTCTCTTGTTAGGACCAAACAATTGACGTTTTTATTACCCTTTTACAGGTACATATAAAGTCTAACTTAATTAGCAAGTTATATTATTACCTCTAACTTTATTTATTATTGACAGTCATGGATTTACGAGCACTTCCCATCTAGGGATGTTGCCGGGCTTCTCGATATGTGGTCAGTTGACATCCCTCTCGGTTGGTTGATGTTAGACAACAGTTAGATGGATTGACCCTCTCAAATGTCATTTGGTGTCCTTACGATTCTCATAGAGTTAGTCGGCCACTCGAGCCGATTTCTTTTTTTTTGGGTTTTCTCCAATATGGACATAACATCTAAATACATCTTCCTGATCGGGTACTGAGATAGTATGGTTATATGTAAACCATACCACCTCCTTCTCTAGTTCAAGATATGACAACTTTTCACATAGTAAATGTCCGTTGGGTCCATTTTGTTGATAATGTTGTGACTGCGTTGATATCTGCTGTCGGCCCGCATGCATGCACGAAGGACTATATCAACTGGTATAGTCGTGTGTCACATCCGTATTGCATTAGACGTGAGGACGAGGGAGATCGACATAGTTATAGTCAATATGAGGACTAGCCAGCCTTGTCATCACAGCAACAACATGCTTGTCCGGTATTTGATTACATTGAGATTTTATTATTTGTTAATTTTTGGGTAATTAATTGATTACATAGTGAGGCCACCTTATTTATTTCATTGTGTTCAGGGTATCTTCAGAAGGATAGCCATCCTATGGCAGAGGGCGATTGATTGTGGGGGTGAGTCAGAGGACTGCATATGACAATACATAAGCTGTGCTTAAATTGGCTTAGACCACATCGCGTGAAGGAGCAGTGTACACTAGACGAGTGAGAGTTGTTCAAGGGAGAGGGATTCTTAGTTCATAGGGCTTCATTTAATGAATATGTGAACCTCATATGTATTTAAGATTTTTATGTTAATTGTATGTTGGTACTATGTTGATCTATTCGGTATGTTGGTATTATATTCACATTCACTAGACATTAAAACAAAGGAAGCTGAGAAAGTTAAGCCTGTCGATGTAACACCTACAATTTCAAGCAGTGGAAGCCTATACTTATTTGTCTTGTAGGTGTTGTCCATCAACAACACATTGCTAAATGTGTTTAACAATTTCAAAGAATCAAGATGAGTCCAAAAGATATCACTTACAACTCGGGAGGACTCGTGACACCTATGCCAATGAATATAGTTGTCACGCTCCAACAACATCATCAACTGCTGCATTTTAGTTCTTGATCCTATAACTGATCTCTTGTATGCATATCTGGTATTATACAACTATTTCAGTGTCGTCACATTGTTTTCATTCTTCTCTTTAAGTGTAAGCAATATGTTCTTTGGTTTAACTCGACTCTTTGCCATGTCCACAACTAAAGCGTGTTCATCGGGTCGCAACCTACCAACATAAGGGTGACCAACCAATGTATTAGCCAATTCATGGTTATGCAACCCATATATCACTTTCAAAACCCAACCTTCTCCACCTTTTATTGGTTTGCCACGCAATCTGAATGGACAGTCACACTTCTTTGTACCGGTTATACTCACCTCTAAATTTGTTTTGTACTTTCTATATTTTCCACTTCTTTCACATCCCAACAAGACAAATGTCTTCCTACCTTGTGCTCCAGTTGCTTTGTCTGATCTGAGTATGACAACAACAAAGCCAAGTCTAAATGCAACCTTGCGAACCCATTGAAGTAATTCATCTCGGGTACCAAACACCTACACAATATATCACATTTGTATGTAATTAATTTACATTTCATGAACAAAAACAAAAACAAATCATTTTACCTCATTAGTTGTAAAATCAAGAATGCAGTCTTCTTCCCGAACCAAGGAACCAGTTTCATGTTCATCATTTATATCAGAAACCTTATTTACTTCCTCTAAATATCTACAAAGACTATCCATATCTATAACATAGCATTTCAACACCTCATAAAAAAAATAAAAAATGTGAACCGGACGCCACCCCGTCCGGTTCACAAAATGTTACGTTGTTTGCAAATCGGATGGGCAGTGGGTGGACCTCATCTGGTTTGCAAATTTGTGAACCAAATAAGCCTCATCCGATGTACAAATTTCCAAATCGGATGAGGTCCACCCACTGCCCATCCGGTTTGTAAAATTCAAGTATTTTATTAACCAGACGGAGTGGCATCCGATTTACAAATTATAAACCGGATGCCACCTCCATTCCCTTGCATCTGGTTAACATTTTATAAACCGAAAGTCTGGCTGTCTGGTTCATAAATTTCAAAAAATTACAAACCGAATGACTTCATCCGGGTGACCTATCAGAAACTACTAAATCCACCAAAATCAAAGATCTTATCTCTCCATCGTTCCTTGTCGCCGATCAACACTGCCCAAAGGTCGAAAAGCCTTCCCTACCGTTCAATCACCCTCTAAACCTTCAAAAACGACACTATGGAAGACGTATTTGAGCGAAATGGGATGGTGATTCATTGTGTGCTCGACGTGCGTAACAACGAAGAATATTGTGTTGTTTCTTAACCAAAGGTCATTTTGGTCATTTCGATAGGGGATACTTTAGGAATTAAATTTTGTATGGAGGTGCAGGAAGAGGGTATGGAGATAGATGAAGAATTAGTCATAAATTTTCAAAATTGTATCACGAGTTTAAATTAGTCTCCATGTTTGTATAATAAAGACAGATAATCAGCTAACTTTGAGGTATTAGTCGAATTGATATTAATATAATAATGATAATAATATGGATAAATAAGATATTATAACTTTGTAATACTATTGAATTGATATTAATATAATAATGATAATAATATGGATAAATAAGATATTATAATTTTGTAATACTACAAACTAAAATAAAAAATTGCATTGTGAAGGTTCTTAACTTTCAAATAAACACAAAATCTAAAGGTTTATTCGATGGAAAATGAATTTATACAATGTGTTTTTTTTCAAACGAAACCATATATATCACATTTTTTTTTCGAATATTGTGTTATCAGTTATTAGGGCCTCTCTAGTGAATTTGCTTCCTTTATAGGATGATGTTTTTTTTGGTGTTATAGAGAAAGTTAAACATAAAAAGATGATAGGTAACATTCTATTTTCTTAGTTTATTGATTTAAAATATAATTATATAGATTTATTTTTAATTTGTGTTACTGTTTGTAAACATTTGCAAGTTTTTCTCTCCTGAGGATAACTTGCTTTATAAAAACTTATCGACTAAGTTCATAAATAGAGCACCTTAAGAAAATAAAAGAAGAGATTAAGAATCCTCTAACTTCTTTTACACACTTAATTAAAAAATAATTTTTATAATTGAAGAGATTCTTTACAAGAATTTGATTGCCCAAGAATGTGAAATTGTTTTAGAAAATAACTTAAAGAAAAAAAAATGAGAAGAGAATCAACCCTCAATTTGTCATACCATTTTGAGCCAGTCTCACCTAAAAGTTATGTCTTTTTAATTTTATATTACTTATATAAATCTGAATTTTATTTTATTTCTTTTATGAAAAAAATTTGTTTATTTTTTAAATTGGAGATTATATATCTACTAAAGAAATATAAGTGAATGCAAGCCTCGTCTTATAATTTGTAAGATTGAAAGTCCATACTCCACTTATTAAGATGGTATTAGAGTCATTTAGACAGATTTGATGAAGTTATCATGACACTCACTACTAGGTCGTTATCGAACCACCCATAAATATCTAGTCTCGTACACAAGTTGGATAGTCTCGGTGTAAGAAAAATATATTGGAGATTTTTTATCGACTAAAAAGATTAATTCAAAGTATATAAGTGAATACAAACTTCACTTTACAAGTTGGTTTTAAGGTTGATTTATATTTAAAAGTCATCTCTTAAGATTTTAGATAATTTTTAATAATTAAAAATATATTATTTTAACTAAATAAAATTTTTATGAAGTTTTTTTAGACTAACAATATATAAATTTTTTAGATTTAAATATTTTAAATATAAAAAAACCAAATTCATAGTATTAGTTAGCTCAGACGAAAACATTTTTATAATTATTTTCTAATAAAATTTGTTTGATCTTTAAAATGCATAAAAATATAAAATTCTTGTGTTAAAGTGACGACGTGAATCGAAATAAGAGTTATAAATGAGATACAAAAACAAAATACATGTTAAACTAAATTCTAAAGTTATTTCAAATAAAACTTAAATGAAAGAAAATTTAAATACAAAACAATAATCAACAGAAATAGGAAAAAACAAAAATTCTTAAAGCATGAACATAAAATAATATTAAAAAAACTTGAGAAATTAATTAACAAAGATAAAATAATTATTAAAGATAAAATAACATTTTACATAATAAATCCATAAAATTCGTGAATAAGAATATTCATCAGGGTTGTTTGTGTGTGATTTTTTAGCTACCAATATGAATTATATTATAATCTTATTTATACACTTATTTCTAACAATTATTCTATATTCGAGCATACATAATGCATATATTATACTTATGGAACAATTCACTTACCCTAATTTTAATTAGGAAAGACACATCCCATAAGTATTTTAACTCCCTCATATTCTTCTCAATTTCTTATTAGATTAAAAATGAAGATATATTTCCCTATTTGATTTCATTTCGTAATATTGAAAAATAACTTTCATCTCGATAAATGACTTCTCTCTATTTATAATTTCGATTTAACTGTATATTAATTTTTATCAACTAATTAAAATCCAATTTTTACCAATAAAACATCAGCTTTACCAATAACATTTGTTGAATTTTTTTGGACCATTATCCAGAAGAACTAGAAATGGATCATGCATACCACTAAAGAAATAAAAAAAGCAACGAGCCAGGTGTACTTATTTTATGTGTGAAGCATGCATATAGTGGAGCAAATTATGTGGCAGCACTAGAGCATCAAATCTTTTTCTACCCAACTTTTTCTATGTTCACACCCACCTACCAATCTACTATGCCATGGCAGTGTCTCTAAGCTCACTCATAAGAAGCCATAAACACTCTTCTTGTATAGCATATAGGTTTGTTGTGAACGGTGAAACTTCTAGCAGGGGCGTGATTATTAGTTGTTGAATTTCCCAAGGCCACAACCACCCCACTAATCTCAATGTCAGGCTCCTTTTTCTCTTTAAGAATTGTATATAAACAAGGTCATGTTGGTCCATGGAATTCAGCCTGCTATAACCAACTAACTGTTATACAAGTGAGTGAGATTTTGAAAGAAAGATGAGGGGCTTGAAGGGTAGAGGTAGGGTCATTTTCCTTGTGGCAGTGCTGGTTTTTGTGTTGGCATCAGAGGTGTTGATTTTGGGGGCTGAGGGTGCTGGTGAGTGTGGAAAGACTCCTATAGGGTCTGCAGCTGCTAGTCTTAGCCCTTGCCTGAGTGCTGCTAGCAATGTGAAGGCAAAGGTTCCTTTGGCTTGTTGTACCAGAGTTGGTGCTTTGCTCAGGACTGCTCCAAGATGCCTCTGTGCTGTTCTGTTGTCTCCTCTGGCCAAGCAAGCTAAGATCAACCTTGCCACTGCTATCACCATTCCAAAGAGATGCAACATCAAGAACCGTTCTGCAGGAAAGAAATGTGGAAGTAAGTAACCACTATCGACTTCAGCTCCATTCTCATCTGATTCACATTTAGCATGTATTCATGTTTTGTAGTAGACTATAATATGGACATGACTTCAAATTGGTCAAAATAGAGGTTGTTTAGAGATGGTACAAGAGGGTACTTCACCTTGATTCTCTTGGTACAACAATAATGATTAAATATTTTATGCAAATAGAGCATGCTTGTTTGCAAATTGTAGAAAACCTTAAAGAGAAAAATGTACAAAATAGAAGTCTACTAATGTTTTACTGATGGCCAACTTGGCATGCAATAACCAGAGAGATTGTAATATTTTGTGTTCTGTGTCCTTTGAACAAATCTCCAATGTTCTTAATTAACCTTGTTTGTTTTCTCTTTACAGAGTACACTATACCCTGAAATCAAAAGAACAGAATAATATTCAATATGCAGTGTTAAGCAGATTAGAGAGCTAAATAAGTGCAGTGATATGGCATCTTCAACCGTGACCTGTTTCGGTGGTGGCATACTGTTTTGCTGCGTGTTGTTACAATCACATTTGATATCTTGTTTCTCATCATAATTAATATTGATGATTACTATCCTACAGTTGAAGTTTCAAAGATTGAAAACGTGTTATTATTTTCATTCCAAAATAATGTTAAGATAATGGGAATCATGAAAATACGTAACTCTTTTGTAGCCTCTCTTATCTTACTCGTGTGATTGGTTAAAACGAGAGAAATAAAATGAATGAAAACAAAATAGATGAATGAAATAAAGTAAAAATCAAAGGTTTTGACCAAACAACATGATGGATTATGTACCTTGTCCCATCTCTCTTGGTAACATGTTTTTAAGTATATCCTAACATCTATCAAATTAAAATTTGAAGTGACATTATTTTTTTAAAGTTGGTTACTTATATAAATTTTCTTTTTGTGTAAAATATTGTAGTTTAAAGTTCGCATACTTGTATGTGAATCCACAAATTATGTTTCCCTATGTGTTTGTGGACTGAGTATCTAAATGTACTATTATTACGCATATTTTTAGTGCTTTATTATATGAATAGTTAACCTTACTTCCTTTTTTTCCTTGTTTGCATATTTTTATTTTTAGTGCTTTATTATATGAATACTTAACCTTCATTTTTTTCTTATTTTCTTCTTCTTTAAAAAATAATTTATTTTTAAAATGATTTAATATTTCAAATTTAGAAAAATATATAATTTGAAATATGATATATATATATATATATATATATATATATATATATATATATAAAATCTAGAATTAAATTATGTAATGGTACGCTTAATATACTCTTTATCTCCTTAATCAATTATTTATTTTCTTTTTGTTTATGAAGTATTGGTTAAAAGATCATGAAGAAAATGTATATTGTTATTAGTTTTCTTTTATTCAAAAGTATTATATATAACTTAAAATTCAAAACTATAGAGTTTATGTATGTTCTCATCTATGATGACTTATGATGACTTTTAAAGACTAAATTGTGGCATAGTCAAGTCTGAAATATATTGAATATAGATGATCTTAATGATGTCTAACAAACTTGTGATGGTAGACATATTAGTGTATAAAGAACTCAAGTTTCAATATTTCCCTTCCCTAGTTTGTTTTAACACTTCTAAAAGTCTTTAATTATTTGTGATGTGATATAGTTTGGCGTGAGTCAACTTGCCCATTTTAACTTACACTCACTTAAACTAGGAATATAAAAATTCATCCATGTATCCCACATTTTAAACATGCCTTAATTTTTGCGAGATGCATTTGTCCCACAAAACCTATTGACTATTTCTTTGGCTTATATCACAAAAAAATTGCTTAAAAGTGTTGTTGTGAGGTTATTGCAAAGTGTTGTGGTGGTCGTCAGAGTTTGTCCTCTTGAGTTTGATGTTGTATTTGATTGAGGAGAAAGACAATACAAATCCTCCATAAAGTTCTATTTATGATGGTTCTTGTTTGACACCATTGGAGATTTTCTCAAGGGTTGTTACAATAAAGGGTGAGTAAAAAAAAGGGAGAATAATTTCCAACAATGGAGGTTAAATGAAGAAGAATATGTTATAACAAATATTGAATGAGTTAGAAGAAGAAGTAACATAGTTAATAAAAAGAAGGATAACGTTGTATACATACAAGACTTTGCGGTAAGTGTATATGTTAAACATTACATTTGAAAAAAAAAAATCTAAAAAGCTAATTTTATGTTAGTAGTCTCAAGTTAAACTCATTTAATTTGAGGGTTTAATAGGCCAAGTTTAAAAAGTCTGCAATCGAGAATTTACTAAAAAAATTATATGCTCACACTTGTATAGGTTGCAGGTAAAAGAAATTTTTGTCAAATTTTAACCCGAATTCTCAATTCTAAAAGTTGAAAGTTAAGGTATTTTATATATAATTTCCTGAATTCACAAATATAAAAAGACAACATTGTAAATCTAACCTAAACCCTAAACCAAATCTAAACACCAAAACAAAATATTATCTCAAATGTAGATAACTCTAACAATGCCAATAAATTTATAATAGTTTGAACAAGTTTTAATTAAATACTCGGACAATATTTTTCTATTTCATAATATATTATTATTAAGGGTGTGTTTGGATTAGAGATTGAATTTGACGGAGTGAAAAAAAAAAGGAAAAAGAAAATGGAAGGTGAGATTGTTTGAATTAAGTGATTGGATGACAAGGTCCATGACTAGAAAACTGAAAAAAGAAGGGCCCAATAAGACTTTTCTCTTATGTAGTGTGAGCTATTAGAAATTCTTTCTTATTTTTGTAGCCTTGTAAAAGAAGCATTGTAATTGTGTGGTCAAAATCCTAAACAACAAGTCAATTTCGGCCACTCCTAGTTAGATCACAACTAGAGAGTCAAAACCCTAATTTAAGAGGTCAACTTGCGGACAACTCTCCAAGGCTAGCACATATAAGGACTTATTTTTGCAAATAAGTACTTGATGTGGGATATGAAGGAGGCACCGAAATCCATGTGTATGTGCAACTGTAATTTGTGATTTTAATCCCACATTCCTTGGAACATTGAGTGCAAGAGGCTTACGAATCTATAAATAATACCCTTTGTAGCTTACTTTAAAATTGAATGAAAATTTGACTATGTAAATTTGTTTGTTTTCTTGTTTTTTTGAAGTCCTAAAAATGAGAGTATTTTCCTAAGATCTTCTCCAAGGACCTTCCTTTAAAGAAGGGCTTGAAGTTATGAGATTCTTTTAAGAGTCTTGAAAAAAGTTTTGAATAATTCTTCAAGTCTTCCGCCGCATTCGAGGTGTTTCCATCATTAAAGGAAAGAAAGTAAAAATGATTTGGTTGATATGGTTTATAATTTTTAATTGATAAAATGATTTGCTAAAAATAAATTTAGAATTAATGTGAATGAATTATTTATATGTATTACCTATGTTTTATTAAATTATTATTCTTATAGCAAATTATGTGACAACCCCAACACATGTAAAAAATGTAGAAAATAAACTTATAAAAAATTATATTAAAAATTAAATAAAATTGAAATAAAAAACGTTGTAAAAGATTGAAATAAAATTTAAACAATATATTTAAATTGATGTAAATGTCACATTTGACTTCATAATTAAAGACATACAAAGGTAGAAGAAAATAACTTGCAAAAAGATAGTTAATCACAATAATTGAAATAAAAATAACAAAAGAAAAACTAAAATAACATAAGTTCTTTTATTCTAAGGAGTCTTGGATGGTTAAATATTTTTTTCATCTCATCAGTTCTTTGTTGTGCCCTTTTGAAATCTGTAGCCACATTCATATTCAAATTTTTTAATCATTATTGCAACCCCTGAATATCATCCCAAGTTTATGTTAACATTTAAGCATCATGGTGGACTAGGGGTCCTAGTATGATATCCAAAACATTGTCCTTAGGTATTGGTGGGTCTTGATCATCCTAGTTCACCCTACCATGTTGTCACACATCATTGACATTAACCATGTAGGAACAAATGGCTCTAGAAAAGGG
>Ga0209700_101475_pt1 | contig 48869 bp, 17 predicted proteins | sample SiratroredBW_FD_187528 | JGI IMG/M metagenome (GOLD analysis project Ga0209700, IMG submission 187528) | Root nodule microbial communities of legume samples collected from California, USA - Siratro red BW (SPAdes) (version 2) | ecosystem: Host-associated > Plants > Roots > Nodule | place: USA...
TATATATATATATATATATATATATATATATATATATATATATATATATATATATATATATATATATATTACACATAGATGAATTACTTACAACATTTAAATCTTATGTTTCTTTGAATATATTAAATTGATGTATATAAGATATGCCCATTAAGTGTGTGTAAATCTAAATGATTGAGTATTCTTCTTAAAGATACATTTAAACATAAGTGTGTTATATAGCGTAAATTATCTTTTTTGACAATAACTTGTGTAAAATATTTCATACAATTATTATTTATTTGATAGGGAATGATCTAATTATTTATTAAAAGCATGGAGGGATGCTTATATTTGTTCTAGCTGAATTACCTTACCCATATTTTTTTTTTTAAGATTTTTAATTTTGATAATAACATTCTGTATTCTCGAAATCCCACAAGATTATTTTTGTTTTTTTTTTTCAATTGAATTATTATATGTACTATTAGGTGACAAGCAATTACTTTATTTTATCCAAATAATATAGGGAAATTTCACAAAAGAAAAAAAAAAAGAAGAATAGATGTTGTAAGTAGAAATCCCAAAACAGATTAGTGAATGCAATAAAAATTAATTATTGATACTCATGGGTACTTCCTGGATAATGTTTGTTAAATTATCTCAATGACATCCTCTTCGTTAAAATATTATGTTTAATTACCTTTAACATGCCCTAATTTGAGTCTGAATTTTCATTTTAATAAATAAATAAAATTAAATGCTATATTACTTCACCAACAATAGAAAACATTCGTGTGAAAATAAATAAATCATTAAAACTATTACTTAAGGTTTAAGGCGATCGTTAAAACATCATTGTCAATCTAGCATAGATTATCCTACCCAGCAAGGGATTCTTCACGCGCCAAAACATTTCTTTGTTATCACGCGCGGGACAAACTAATGAAAAGGATTTTCCCCAATAAACAAACCCCTTTCAAGTTTTTAGCCAAAACAAAACTTGTTTATTGCTTTGATTTCACGTTAGTTTTTTTTTTACATTTTAATTTTTATGTATTTAAAAGTATTGGTTTTGGAGATTATATTTATTTAATGAATTAATAAATTATTATGATTATTATTATTATTTTATCGCCATTTATTATGATTATTATAAATAATATGTAAATTTATTATTTATTAAAAAATATTTTTTATTAAATAAATTAATGAATTTTAATAAATTATTATAATAGGAAATTAATAATTATTTGTATTCACTTTTAAAGAATACTCTTGAATTCAATTAAATAAGTAAGATTAAAATTGACAAAAATTAAACTTTGCAAACTTTGCATAATTTTTTTCATGCTTTTTTAAAATTATTAATTTTCTACCCATAGATCATATAATTCTATACTATTCTCTTGGATTTATTAGTATCACAAACAATAATTAAGATTTAAAAAAATTAATCTAGTAGATTAAGATAAAAAAATATTGAAATAGATCATCCTAATCAACTGATTTATTATAAGTTAAATCAAAAGTTGTTTAAAAAACTTATGTAAATAATACAATTAATTAACATTAATCAACTTCAATTTAACTAAGAATCATATATTTAGTTTCATAATAATTTACGTACAATAAATTGATATACTTATTAATAATAATAAATTTAAATGAAAAATTCTTTGCAAAAAAATTCTATAAAAAATCATATTAATAACAAAAAATTAAGAATCATGAATACAATTTTTACACTGACAATAATTGATATAAATGTTATAATAAAATTAATTTACTTAAGTACATTAAATCAATGTTTTAAATTTAATATTTTAAAATAAATTTTAATATTTTTAAAATCAGTGTATGCAGTTTATTAATTTATGTTAATATAAATTTAAAATAATTAATAATTATTATCCATGCACATACTTTTTTATAATAGTAATAACTTTTATTAATAGCAAAAAAAATCAATAAAAATGATTATTAATAACAATAATAAATATTACAAGGCAAAGTGGTTGACTGGGGGAAAAAATTAATAAAATGAAAAGCTCTGAAAATAGTTTCACGCAATAGAAAGTGCGAGTGGTGGTGGCAGCACTCTTGAAACATCGCGGTAACTGTATCTAAATAAATTCAACATTTGTGTTAATAGAACAATAACGAAGAAAAATAAGGTTTTGTTTTAGAACAGAACAACGTGTAAATGAGGTTAGAATTATTGTTTCTGTGGATACTAAAAAGAGAATAAGGTTTCAACCAATTATCCTTGCTTACACCCATTTACATTTTGTCCTAAAAACTATTTCCTTAGACCCAAATTTTTTCTTTCTGTTTCATTTTTCTGTAAAAAGAAAGAAATGTTTTCGTCTTGCATCGTATAAATTCATGTAAACTGAAGTTGCCTCCCTCAAATCTTGCAACTTTCTTTGTGGGTTCTAATTTTATCCATTTATCTCTCTATATTCTAGAGAGAGAAAGCGGAGAGATCAAAGTGGTGCAACAGTTCAATTGATGAACGAATGATTGATTATCCATCTCTGCTTTTGACTATCTAATTCATGTTCCCATTTCCCCTCTGCTTTCTCTTTCTGGGATTTTTCTCCCTCTCCTCAATTTGATACTCCTTTTCACATTGGAACAGTTCTTGAGAAAAAATCTTGAACGGTTATGTTTTTCTTGTTGTTTGTTTGGTCTTAAATGTTGCAGCCAAAATGGTCATGAGCACCAGAAGAATACGAACGAAGTGTTCATTGGATTGGTGACTGACACAACATTTTTCCAGAATTGGAATCATCTTAGGAGGGCATAAGTTAAAACACAATTAAAGAAACAATTCCACCTTGTGAATTTGTTATCTTTAAGGGTCCTCGTATTTTGGCTCCAAACTCACCAAAGGTTCGAAGGTTTTTGTTTTGAAACAATTCAGATTTGTTTTCTATGGGTTGTGCAAGTTCAAAGCAAAAGCGATGTCGGTGTTGCAATGCTCCGAGAAGCTACTCAATGCACGTTCATCACCCACCTCAAGCAGAAGGTGACAGCCACCACGTTGTGGCACTCACTTCCACAACACTGGGCACACTCAAACTCAATTCCCCTGCTTCAGCTCAAAACTTCACAGGGAATTGTGATCTCGACTTCAGTCTTTCCAATGCCAAGGTTAGTAACACCAAAAGTTTAAGGTTTGATAATGAAAGGTTTGTCCAAAGGTTGGAGGAGAAAGAGAAGAGTTCAGCATTTGGGAAAGAGAGAAAAGAAGAGTTCTCAATAGGGCTAATTGAGGCCAAGACTTGGTCCAACATGATAGAGCAAAAGTTGCCATCAGTTTTTCCAAAGACCCCAATTAGAACACCACCGGGTGAGCCTGAGACAATCAACACATGGGAACTCATGGAGGGCCTTGAAGACACCACCAATTTCCGGTCGCCGAGCCACTACCGGAGCTTCTCTTTTGATGCCAATGGCGACACTGTTGATGACGGAGATGTGGATGTTGATCCACCCAAAATGAGTGTTTCTGCGTCACCAAAACCCATGTGGCTTTTGATGACTGAGGAGGAAACAAGACTCAACTCTGCAATCTCAGATTTTGATCCTGAAGTGATTTCCTCATTCAGGAAGTCCTTCCAACATCTCTCTCCGGATAGTCCCTTCCACCTTCGACCGGCGTTGAGTGATGAAGAGATGCAAGGGACTAAGAAGGTGGTGTTGTACTTCACCAGCTTACGTGGCGTGCGAAAGACTTACGAGGATTGCTGCCAAGTGAGGTTGATTCTGAAGGGATTGGGAGTGAGGGTGGATGAGAGAGATGTATCCATGCATTCAAGGTTCAAGGAAGAGCTAAGAGAGCTATTGGGTGATGGGTATGGTGGTTTGGTATTGCCAAGGGTGTTTGTTGGGGAGAACTACATTGGTGGAGCTGAGGAAATTCAGAAGTTGCATGAAGATGGGAGGCTTGAGAAGGTTTTGGGTTGTTGTGAGAAGATTGAGGAAAGTGTTGGATGTGATGGAGGGGGAGTGTGTGAGGGTTGTGGGGATATAAGGTTTGTTCCCTGTGAAACCTGTTGTGGAAGTTGTAAAATTTACTGTGAAGGAGATGAAGATGAAGAAGAATATGTTCATGGTGAGTTGGGGGAGTGTGGATTCCAGCGTTGCCCTGATTGCAATGAAAATGGACTAATTCGTTGCCCCATGTGTTGCTGTTAGGTCCTAATTGTTGCTAACAAGAGGTACTGAAAACCAAATTTTGAGTTTTATTCTTCAGGGCATTTTGCATTTTGTGAGATTTTGTTGTACCGTATAGTTTGAAACATAGTATATACTGTTTTCGTCTTCCCTTCTGTACACAATTTGCCTTCTTGCAAAATCAAGAAGAAATGCAAGAGAAAGCTATATAGTTTGTTATCATATGCATTCTTCATATAATATTCTACTTTGTTACAATTTCAAAGATGTAATGTTTGAAAGTTATTGCATTGGGGTCTTTGAAGCATTCTAAGCCAAGAGTTGAACCTGCCGTAAGCTAATTGCAGAATTCATTTGAGTGTGTGGGGTTTATAAGCTCCATGCAATATCATACTTGTAATATTTTTGTTATCAAATATTAACCAAATACCATGGTTAGCACAACTTTTGGAGTCCCTGATTTTATATTGGATTAGAATTGATTGGTTACTAATAGGTGAACCATGATCCATTTTTTAAAAACTTCAAATAGTTTATTCATTCTTTGCTCTATTTGCTTCCTATTTTGAATTGATCCTTTTCCAAGCATCTTTGCACGTTTTCTTTGTTACATGCAAAGTCAGGCTAAGTGGGGGCATAAAATAACGTATTAGGTGGACATAATCCAGGTCAAGCTCAGTGAGACACTTTTGTGATCGAGTCAAATCATGTTTCTTTGGATGGAAAAGCACTATCCTTTCTAAAATAATAATATATTATTTCAAAAAGTGCTTTTGCCCTTTCAACCTACACATACACATATATTTCTAATTCATGTATAAAATTTAGCATCACTCACGGATAAAGGAATTTTAGCCATTGCTTTGAATTCTGGTTCCCATGGTCCAAAACTAAAAGACACCAAGAAACACCAATTTTGAGTTCAGGTTTCACCCCAGCATATTTCCAATTGAAAAGGGTGTTTTAGACATTTTCTTAGGTGATCATTACATGGCAGTGCTATAGCCACCCTATTATGCGAAATAATTGCTATTATCCATAGAATTTACGATTAAAAATCCATGTGGCGCCATTTACAAAAGAATGCACCACTAAAGAACGTGTGAATCATACAAATGATATGTGCCAAAGAAGCAAAACTTTTCTTCCTTACCTACTGTGTCCTTTTTTCTTTATCATCTTCATATATGTTAATGCTACTGTCTCTTGATGCAAGAAAATACCAATAAGCTACATACATGACCCTGGCTGTCCAATCAAGATCACCACAAATTTAGGTGGTTAGATGAAAACTACAGAGCTGAAATTGTTGTAAATGGCAATAGCTTATTTATGTGGATAGCAGTGTTAGATGTAGAATACACAAAAGTACATTACTTTTCTAATGGTTTCATAAAAATCACCCAACATTCAGGGACCCCGGCAGATATAAACAGTTCTGATTTAAAAAGGATCAATGCATCGTCGCAAAGGTATTGTTTACAGAACTAGAATTAATCAGAATACATCAAATCTGCCACCAACATTTTTCAAAGTATTCGTGAGGGCAAAGAGTTTCCATTCGGAATTCATGTGATTTATGCCAATTTGTACTGGAATTTCGTAATATATTCACTATTATGGTATTTCATTCATCATTTTATATGCCATCACTTGTTTTAACTTTTTTAGATGGAGAAAATTCATCCTCTTAACGTGCATGGTATACAAACTAACTATTCTCATTGGAGAGAAATGAATGTAGGGTGAAAGCTATATTTATGGAATAAGATATAATTATTAATATTTATTTATCTTGTTCTTACATACGGAAAAAAAAAAACTTGTCATGTATCAAATTGTTAGCACCAATTTGAATCCGTAGTTGTTACATTTACTTTAGCTAGAGTGTTTAAATGCAGAAAAAGTTGTGACAATTGGCATCAAAATTGCCCCACTTCAAATCTTGAATGGAAATTCAACTACCATAATAAAAGTGAATCTTTAAACATCAACTAAAATCAAGAACATGTATGATAAATGAACTGTTAATACAACTTCTGAATCAGTAGTCACCACCACATCCACTTTTACAAGGATGACTTATATAGGGAAGGGTATTCAAATACAAGAAATTCCATATTGATAAAGAAATCATTGGGTGCTTTTCGTTTCTAGTGCTAAGCCTATCTATGGAAGTCAGGGGAGAGGCCATATTAGCATCATTTGCAATCACAAAGTCACATAAATTTTTAATCATTATTACAATTCAAATATAAGTTAGAGTACTAGATTGTATAATAAATAAATGGAATAATATATGAGAGAAAAACCCACTATCCTATATTTCTAAGATTTTGAATTAAAATTATATTGATATTTTTGTGACCTATTAATATGATTTCTCTACTATTTTTCCTCGTTCATTATTATTAGTAGAATATAAGTAACTTAAGCATAGTTGTTTGATAAACACCTGCTTAACTCATTTAATAAACTCTTAAATTAACTTTTAAATTATCTATGCCTTAAATATAGATGAAAACATAATGATGCTATCTATTATTTTATTTTTTTATTAGAATGTTTTTAGTTAAATATCATAATAACTTCATCTGATTTAAAAAAGTCTTTTATAATTTTGGTAGGTTAGAACAAAATAGTTTACAAAATCAAAATTAGAATTAATTATGTGTTTTTAAAAAATATTTTAAAATATATTGTTCTCAAAAAGACATCTAGAATGATTAAGGTATAAAGATATATTTAAATTATTTTTTTATCTCGATCTCTAAGTAATGTGAAACTATTAGACAGACTGAATCTAGATCTTTTGGTGATGGTCTAAAGAGAATAAAGATTTGTCTTTAAAACTACTTTTTCATTCTTACAGACAATATCAAATATCAATTATTACTAGCTTTGATCTAACAACAGAACTTCTAAAGTCTCACACATAACTCAAATTGGTAATATTTTTTCCTCTTCTACCTCAACTAATTATGAAGAAATTACTCCTTAAAACTCACGCTTAAGAGACATTAATCAAGTTTATGCTTCATTTGATCAATTTTCTTTTTTATGTTTCTCTAAAATATCCTACTACTTTGCTTTATTATGATAATGAATTTGTACTCCAAACTACTTTCAACTAGTTTTTTCATTAATAAACAAAAAAAATCAGCATTAATTGTCATATTGTTCATAAAAAGGTCACAATTGGCTTAATCAAATTTATTGTATGTTTCATTTTTATTCTAGTTTGCAAACATTTTTATCCTACTGTATTTAGAAGACATTTTCAACGAAGCTGAAAATGTGTAATATTTTTTTCCAACTTGAGAGGACTCTTAACCGTGCAATAATTTTTGCTATTTTGTATAACAATTTTTGACAAATTTTTCATATTTTCTCTCCATTTGTCATCTATATATGTAATTTCTCTTTATGATAAAGACTAGAAAGATTTTGTTGGTCATTCTCTTTGTAATGAGCACATATTTTCTCTTATTTTACATGTAGTTATATGTTTATTTATTAGTACCTACTACTAAGTTTGATGTTCCTTGTTGTTGTAGAAATGTGTGTATTTATTGTAAAGACATTAATTTTGCATCCACTTAACACTAATAAAGTTCTTGAATAATTTTATTTTGATGTTTTAGTCAAAATATATTTTTTTCTAAAATTTATTTTATACTAAGAAAATATCAAATGGAAGAAATATTTCGATATAAAATATCGAAATATTAAATTAAGTTTTCTTTTTAATTATATATATATATATATATTTTTTCTTAACTAAGTTTTATTAAAAGTGACAAAACACTTTAGGTCATTTAGGTCAACTTATTGACTTATCACTAATTTGGTGACACCAATTGATATCTTTAATTTGTCAGTTTATTCTGATTTATCAACTTAATGATTCAAAAATAGAAGATAGGATGACCTGATTCATTGATTTTTTAATTAAAAATTAAAATAAAATAGTTTAAAAATTTAATATCTTGTATTAAGACGCAGATGTGTAATAATATTGTAACTTAAATCATTAATAATTACAAATTAAATATAAATTAGAATTAAATTAATATTTAAAGATAATAATAAGTTTACTAGACATAATTAACAAATTAAAAAATTTAAAAAATATTTATATAATTAAGTATGACTTTAGTGTATATATATATATACTACAAAACTTTAAAAAAAAAAAAAATTAGCAAAGACTTTTGAGGCCAACCAACCAGTTTTAAGCATACCAACAGTTGACTAAACCAAAATGAGCGGTCTGGGCCTTTTCCATGGATAATTTATATAACTCAAATACAATAATTCTTTTTCATGCAATTTACCAATATAATAAATATATGACAATGAACAAATATTACATTGAATTTGAAGAAAAAGGTAAGATTATTTTATTTTTATTTTTATTTTTTTTATAAAAATAATGTCGTTCGACATGAATTTAATTTTTTTTCACAATGCGTGAAAATGATGTACGTTTAACGGAATTATAAAATACATAAAATTGAAAATATAATAATAAAATATACGAAAAAGTAAATAAATGGTTTGTCCATACAGTCATAATAATTTTGACGGAAAATATGCCATTAAATCTTAGTAATTATAAATACAAGTATCTTTTATTATAAGTATGAAAATTTTCAATGATTTGTCTTAATATTCCCTTTGTCCTTTTCAATTATGGTATTTTTTGAAAAAATTATATTTTATTTTCAAAATTTGAAATAAATTTAATTATTATTTTATCAGTTATATTCTTATTTTCTGTTAAAGTATTAATTGATTTATAGTTTTATATTATTTTGCTATGAAGTATAGAGATGAAAAGAGGTAAGATGTCATATATTATAACTATTTTATAAAATTTTATTTGTAAAAAAGAAAGGGAGAAAATAAGAAAGTCGCTAAAAGAAACCTATTAGTATATATATATATATATATATATATATATATATATATATATATATATATATATATATATATATATTAATTTGAAAGAACAATTTTTATTAAATTTATAAAAATAATGCTAGTAATTAAAATGTTATTTAGATCCGTTCTCATTAAATAAGGTGTTGAGTTTGAACATTTTGAATAAAAACGGTGACCGAAAAAAAAAAATATAACTAAAGTGATCATTCAAATTTTTAGTTTACACAAAATTCATAAATAGTGACGGAAAATTTGTGAATATTAGGTAATTAAAATACTTTAAACTCTTCATATTGTAATAGAAAATTCTTACATATTCGGAACTGAATTCAATAGAAAGGAAATGCATGAATTGTGGCCGCAATTTGAGGTGTTTGTGGAGAAGCTGAGGACATAAACAGCTAACATGATTGGCCATAGATAATGAAAAATGTCACACCTTTCAAACTACCTTTTCTCTTCATTCAATAATCAATATCTTAATACCATCCAAACTTTGGAAGTGGAGTTCATCACTTGTGCACCTACCATGAACCCACAAACATACCCTTCAACAAATAATATAACTATATATATTCTCATACTATATATTATATTCATGTCCTTCCCTGTTTTCTTGGCACTAAATCATATATTAATTAGCATATTTGCTTAAGTTAATTAAGATTGGTAGTGGTCAAGGTTTGAAGTTGTAGTCATGATTAGGGTTTGTCATTTTCCTTTATATATGTATATATTAAAGGAAACCATAGATAAATGAATTGATGTGGTTCCAACTGCGGTTGTGTTATTGCACCAACAAATTAACATTCTAAAAAATATTGATTTAGGGACCGAATTTTTTGGTAGATTTTTCTAAAAAATTCAAATTAATAGAGACCAAATGGAGTAGTGACTAAGGTCAACAAGAAACATCAACATGAATGTTGACTCGAAAATTAACACTAAATTTAATTGTTGAAATGAAATATGAATGGAATGTGTTGGTCTCTACGTGTCTTTTAGGTTTTGACATAAATGTTGCAGCAAAAGAAGGGAAATATTAATTCAATGGTAATAACTTCGAATGAGTCAAGAGATAGAGACAGTGTTAGAGAATTTTGTATGGACAAAAGCTAATTTGTCAACATTATATTTTTAATTAAAAATTAATTATTTTATTAAAACTTATTTATTTTCACTTGGCATAATTTCTAATTCTAATTTTCTTACCATTAATTAATGCTATTTTTCTAAAGAAGAGGCTTTGTGCATTTGAGAAACCATCCATATTTGGTCTCATATTTTTTTATTGTAAAATGTGTATAAATTAATAAAAAAATGAAAAAAGAAGATACCAAATTTAGGCGTTGATGAGGGAAATTGAACATGTGGAGCCATAATTGGAGAAGCACGGAGTTAGCTCAGGTAACTGCAAAGATCTCATGCATGGCCACGTGCCATCACGTGTCTCTCCAAATACCAAATCGTATTAATTAATTAAATAACTAACTAATTAATTAATTCACTGTGTTATTACTTATGTAATCATGAATTCTGATTTTTGATAATGTTGCATTGATGAACCAACCACGCATAACATTGTTTACCTGAATTGCCAATTGGATGTCACTGTGCTTACCATTACTTCAACATATATATAAATTTAAATTTCTTAACAATATCTTCTTAATAATCTTTTTTGCTTACTTTTACACAATATATGTAATTACGATATGTTACCTAAAAGATGTCATATTTCCTTATGACTTGCAATTAATTTTAATAATTTAAATTAGTTATGTCAAATCTTAATAATCTTTCTCGTATCTTCCTTTACTCTTCTTTGTTTTTCTCTTTAGATTTTGTTTTTTATGAAGGAAGTCAGTTCTTGAATTTTGATGGTGTATATTGAACGTCGAAATGTTTGATATCATTTTATTAATAGATACAAGTATAAGATGTACGAAGAATTATTTATTACAAATGAATAATTTAAAATTGTCTTAACAAGATTAACCTTTGCGGGAATCTTCTAAAATATATATCAATATATTGTTTTTGTCTGTCTGTTTAACCTTCCTTTTCTACATTATCTTTACTTCTCTCTAGATTAATAACTTCCACAGCTTAAAAACAAAATTATAAACAATAAAAAACTGTAACTAAAAATAACAATGACATAATTCTCATTGCCAAAATCACCATGTAAATCATCAATTTAAGCATGAACCATGCAACTTTGTTACACTCTTCTCCCCAACACCTTCACCAATTACAGCAAACTTTTCAAACCCTAGTCAATTCTCAATCTTCGTAACCCCAACCAAAGTTTTTCCTCAGTAAATTTTAAATTATAAAATTTACTATTTTATTACATATATTAATTTAAAATAGGAAAAAAAATAAAAAAGACCCTTTAGTTTCCAATATAATACCCTTATATTTTTTGTTATCCATAATTAATATTGTAAGGAATATGCATAAAAAATAATTAATATTACATTGAAAAGATAAAATGGAGATTTTTATACGACACTTATTACGGGTTAGAAAGAGTAAAATTTTAAATGTTCTTAATTTTTAAATATAGCTATCTCTTTTTTGCAAAATTATTGTTATACTTTAATTAATATATCGTGCCTATACTCATCAGTGAGATTATTAAATGTGTTAGTTAATGTATCTATGTCCCGTTATTATGACTTCTTCTAGTCTTCGTTGGATAAAATAAGAGCAATATAATTGAAGAAAGATGATATCATATTTATTGAAAAGAGAAAAAAACATTTAAATCAATTAATAAAAGCATCTAAATGCAACCAACTCCCAACGCTGGTCACCACCATTTCCGCAACTCCCACCCACCTCTGCAATGCAAATTACTGATACACTTTATCTGAAATATTTTTCAATAATTTCTTAACTACTCATATATTTAATTCTATCTATGAATACAAAAAATTATAAAATGGTTTTACTACTAGTTTAGAGAATCATTAGAAAATTATAAAAAAATATAATTATTTAAACACAATTGATTGCTTAACCAGTGCATATCCATATACGGATACACCCCATGCCCTGAAAGTTATTCTAATTTCTAATTTAGTATGATGGCTTAGGTAAAGAGGTTAATGATGTACTTATGTTAATCTTATCTTTTGTAAGAAAAGATATGTTTATGTCCCAAGCTTCGTGCCAAAAAGTAAAGTCGTGATATCAAACGTAAATCTACATTTTTAGGTCAATTATAAGACTTCTCATATTTAAATCTTAATGTGTTTCTTTTAATTCAACAAATTGATGTAAGGGATATTCCATAACATCGCATAACTGCACAGGGGAAAAATAAAACTATATGGTGTGAGTAAAATCTAAATGATTACGTATTATTCTTAAAGATACATTAAAATTTGTCGTGTAAGCGTGTTCAATTGCGTAAATTTCCTAGTTCCATTACGGACATCATTCTTCTTTGTCAACATCTTGTGTATGCTACTCCATACATACAATTATTACTTATTTGGTACGCAATGATTTAGCTATTTACAATTAAATTGGAGCCTCTAACAAATGTTCTTCCCCTTTAAATATAATGAAGTTAATTAACCGAAGTTCATGGATGCTAATTATATTTTGAAACGGAATGCTGGGTTTTTACTTCTAAAATACCAGCTAATTTGCTCAGTGATTTTGCGAGTCAGAAGCCAAATTTAACAATTATCAATACATTATCTGTTATATACTTACCAATAAATCATGGTTATGAGTTTGATGATTGGTCTATTCATCATAATGAGAGTATTTTGTTAGTTATGTTGGAAACTCGATCGATCATAGTAAGGTACAAGCATTTGGGGTACCTATATATTTAGAAGAAGAGTATGAATTTCGATTACATTGTGAGTTGTACGCAACCTTTGGTCCCTCTGTATATATAAAAACGCTTTCTTTCTTTACTTTTCTCCCTCCATTTACGCCACTTGGCCCACCCCTTCTGTGAATTTTAGCTCCAAATCTAAAAGCAATTCCATTTCTTCTTCTTCATCTTCTGTTCAACCAATTTGAATATCCACACAACACAAAGGTAGTTCATCTTTTGTTGTCTTTTTTCACTTCTTTAAGTAACATGTAATGTGTAACTAAAACAAGTGAAGGATGTTTTTTGTTTTGTTGCAGGCAAAGGAAGAGGTGGAGATGTTTTGGGGGGCTTTGTAGTGATCATGGGTTGTGCGAGTTCAAAGCAAAAGCGATGTCGGCGTTGCAATGCTCCTTATTCTCCTGCTCCCAGAAGCTATTCAATGCATGTTCATCATCCACCTCAGACACAGGGTGATAGCTACCATGTTGTGGCACTCACTTCCACAACATTGGGCACTCTCAAACTCAATTCTCCTGCTTCAACTCACAGTTTTGCTGGGAATTGCAACCACGATTTCGGGCTTTCCAATGGTAAGGTTGGTAATGGCGAAAGTTTCAGGTTTGATAGTGAAGGCTTTGTCCGAAGGTTGGAGGAGAAAGAGAAGATTGAGGTAGTGGAGAAAGAGAAAAGAAAAGAGTTTTCAATGGGGCTGATTGAGGCCAAGACTTGGTCTAGCATGATTGAACAGAAGTTGCCGAAAGTTTTTCCCAAGACCCCAATTAGAACACCACCGGGTGAGCCTGAGACAATCAACACATGGGAACTCATGGAAGGCCTTGAAGACACCACCCCTTTGCGGTCTCCGAGTCACTACCGGAGCTTCTCCTTTGATGTCAATGGTGATGACGTTGGTGTTGGTGATGTTGATCCACCCAAAATGAGTGTTGCTGCTTCTCCAAAACCCATGTGGCTTCTGATGACTGAGGAGGAATCAGAACTCAATCCTGCAATCTCAGATTTTGACCCTGAAATGATTTCCTCGTTCAGGAAGTCCTTGCAGCAACTCTCTCCAGATAGTCCTTTCCACCTTCGACCGGCACCGAGTGATGAAGATATTCAAGGGACTACAAAGTGGTCCCAGTTTGAGGAAAATAAAACGAAAAGTGATGATGTTGATGATGTTTTTCTGGATGATTTTAAGGTTGGCGATCCATGTGGGAAGGATAAGGTGGTCTTGTACTTCACTAGCTTGCGCGGCGTGAGAAAGACTTATGAGGATTGTTGCCAAGTGAAATTGATTCTGAAGGGATTAGGAGTGAGGGTGGATGAGAGGGATGTGTCTATGCACTCAGGGTTCAAGGAGGAGCTTAAAGAGTTACTGGGTGATGGGTATGGTGGTTTAGGATTGCCAAGGGTGTTTGTTGGGAGGAATTACATTGGTGGAGTTGAGGAAATTCAGAGGCTGCATGAGGATGGGAAGCTTGAGAAGCTTTTGGGTTATTGTGAGAAGATTGAGGACAGTGTTGGATGTGATGGAGGGGGAGTGTGTGAGGCTTGTGGGGATATAAGGTTTGTTCCTTGTGAAACCTGTTCTGGAAGTTGTAAAATTTACTATGAAGGTGATGAAAATGAAGAAGATTATGTTGATGGTGAGGTGGGGGAGTACGGATTCCAGCGTTGCCCTGATTGCAATGAAAATGGACTAATTCGTTGCCCCATGTGTTGCTGTTAGTTCCCAATTCCGGGTGATACTTACAAGAGGTACTGAAACAAAATTTTTGAGTTTTATTCTTCAGGGCATTTTGTATTTTGTGAAATTTTGTTGTACAGTAGTGTCTTTTATGTGTTGGATACTAATGGGGGGTGAATAATGTGTTCACATCACTCCCTCTTCATAATCAGTTTAGTTTGCTACATAGTGTATACTTTTCATTTTCCCTTTTGTATACCATTGCCTTTCTTGCAAAATCAAGAAGAAATGCAAAAGAGAATTATAAAGTTATCTGTTATCGTTTGCATTCTTTCACTTCATGAGTTGTCTTCATTACAAATTTGAAGATGTAATGTTTGAAAGTTATGAGGCTTTGAAGCTTTTCAAGCCTAGAGTTGAACCAATTGCACTTGAGGGTATGGGGTTTATGAGCTCAATGCAGTTGTCATGCTTGGCATCTTTTTGCTATCAAATGTTGACCACTTCACGAGTTATGAACGTCGATGGCTAGCACATCTTTTCTAGTCCCTCATTTTATATTGGGCTACAATTGATTGGTTACTGGTAAATGAACCGTGACCAATTTTTCAAAATTTCAAGTAATCTATTCATTCTCTGCATTAATGGCTTACTTTTATATTTGTTTTGAACTGATCGTTTTCTAAAGCATTCTTGCACATTTTAGTGGGAGCATAAAATATCATGTTAGGAGGACATAGTATAGGTCAACTTTGGAAAGAGGCTTGTGATTGAGTCAAATCATGTTTCTCTTGATGGCAAAGCACTATCTTTACATGTGAACTTATCACAACCTAGTAGACGATTTCTTTTAAAACCTACATAACAGTTGAAAATATAAAGTTTCTTTGAAATTAAAGAAGTTTCAGAAGCAACAGACAGGTATAAATCAGAGGTTTGTTTTTTTGGCTTTCAAGAATATTCCTAGAAGAGACTAATCTATCAAATTACCATCAAACACCAAAGATAAATACTTTTCTTAAAGGGTTTTTTTTTTCATACACGTATAAATTTTAACTTCACTTTAATGTAAAGGATTTAAGACCATTGCTTTGAATTTTGATAATCTTGCAAGAAAATGACACTGCATGGTTCAGATGGTCCAAAACTTACAAGACACCAAGTTTGACTTGAGGTTGCATCACAGCATATCTCCAAAGAAGCTGTGGAAAATTGAAAAAGGGCATTTAGACTTTTTCTTGGTTGATCATTAGGGGGCTTGCAATATTTAAGCCACCCTATTATGTGAAATAATTACTATAATCCATAGATTCACGATTAGAAATCCATATGGTGCCATTTACAAAAGAATGCACCACTAGGAACGCCAAAATCATACAAAAGATCTGTTCCAAAGAAGCAAGACATTTTTTTCCCATACCTACTTATGTCCTTTTTAATCATCTTCATATATGCAATCAATGGCCATAGATGCAAGAAAATCCCGATAAGCTACACGTCCCTTGCCGTCCAATCAAGATCACAACACATTTAGGTAAGAGGTAGATGACAACTACAGTGCTGAAATTGTTGTAAATGCCGATGGCTTATTTATGTGGAGAGCAATGTTAGCTGTAGAATACACAAATTATAACATTATTTTTCTTATGATTTCATAAAAATCACCTAACATTGTCAGTGACCCTTACAGATACAAACAGTTTTGATTTAACAGGGATCAATGCATCGTCACAAAAAGGTGTAGTACTAGATTGGCTTGAAAATAATTACTTGGTGACTTTATCTTCATAATATGACTGTTAATCCATAGAAAAACTCGCTTAACTTTTAGAGAGAGTAAAGTTATATATATCTTATAGCCAACATAATATGAGGGGAAAAAGTTTACACTAATATCATTACTAAAGAAAAGAGTCCATGTATGAACAAAGAAACCAACCACTACCCGACTTTGATGGTATATAAAGTATTGCAACTGGCACATTGTCGTAGGAATACAAAAGGAGGAGACACACTTTGACAGTACCCATTCACCAAACCAAGCCCACAAGCCAACCCCTCATGGATACATAAGATATGTAATCAATGTGTACTTTTAACAAAAAATGAAAAGAATGGATAAATGTGGTTACATTTTCCTATTGACACGGTATGAGGACCAACAAGAAATAGTACATTTAAATAATTGAGATCAATGCATGTAAGTTATTATTATTGGACCAAAGGAAGTGGACTACGCAAAACAGTGGTTGAGTCGTATAGAGAATGATAAATTGTTTGCAATGTATGCTGGCTAAGATGCCTTTAAAAACATAACAATGAAGTTGGCAGGGAATCAATCACAGCATACAAATACTACAAAGTAGTTCACATGTTGTAATGTAAATTGTTGGTTACTTGTGTTTTGAAAGCAACAACCGTGGGTTGAAGACAACGTGAAAAGAGCGTTGATGCAACAAATCTTCTGACACCTTAATTATTTTTATGGTGAAAGCCAAGCAATGTCTATTTTGCATCTTTCCTGCACAGCATTTGGCTAAGTGATTTCTCTATGAACAATCCAGTATCTGGTTGGAAGTGCCTTCTTTATTACAGTAATCCTTTTCTTTTTCTGATTAACTTCTTGAGTTCTTTTTTTTTTTATGTATAAAAAATGTGGTAGAACAAGAAAGACACATTCAATAATACCAAACATAGTGTTTATAACCTGTTTGAACCGCTAACAGAAGCTCATTGTTAGGCATCACTCAGATCACTGTTTACATGTGCACATAGATAGGAATTAAGGGATGGTTGAGACTTACCTTGTTATTTAACATCTCTAGTATAAATAGAAAAATTTTTGAAATCATTCATTACCTTTTATCTATAATCTATGATCATATTAAATGGGTGTGACTTGCATCTCCAAAATCACATGCATGTAGTTTCTAAGCTCTAGGAAAACTCTCCCTAAAAAGCGTTAGCATTAGCTATTTAAGAGAGCTTTTAAAAAAAATAATATTTCCACCCAAATTAATCCATCTAAAGCATTCCCTTCATATAAGTTTAGGCACATTGATATGAAAGTAGGCAATAAGAAAATTGGTAGTTACAATTTAAAACTGTACCATATTGTGATATTTTATAAACGGTACACATATAAGTGGCTGCTTACCATGGATTCTCAAAAACTACTGATATGAACATTTGCACCAGATGAGGAGCCACACATGCAAGGAAAGTTCATGTCTTATAATACAGTATCAACAAACAAATGATGTTATTTGTATGTGTCCAAGAACTCAACATATTAGGCAGCAGTTTTTGTTTGGAGTTTCATTTCTTTTCACTCTGACCCAAATCAGCAGCTGCTTTGGCTGCACGTGTCAACATATCTGAAACCCAAAGGGCACCTTTGGCAAAGTAGCTACTGTTGGCTATAGCATTTCCAGCTGCCATAGCAGCTTTACCGGTAACTGATGCCACAACTATAGCTGTTGTCCCTGTCACTGTTGCAGCTGATTTGGTGAAGTCCGTAACATGATACTTCTCATCCACAGATTTAAAAGTTTCAATGCCTGAATTAATGGTATCAGTCAACCCAATTTTATTGCTGAGTTCAGCAACCTTTGATGATGCTGTAGATGACACATTATGAGATTCATCAAAAGCTTTTGCCATGACAAATGCATCTTTGCCCAACACATATCCCTTAGCCACCATTGTTTTGACAACTACCTGAGCCAGAGTTAGTGCTTCTCCTGGGGAAGAAACAAACTTATCCATGCGATCATCCTGTCAATGAAAACTACCGTTAACTTAATCAATTCTTGACCTCAAACAGCAACTACATAAGCCACTTTTTACACTTTATGGAGGTGGATTGCTGTGAAGTTTTAGGATAAGTTGGGTTTTTCTACCAGATTCTTTTACAACTTTCTTTTAATGCTAAATTAAGGTAATATGTAAAACTACCAACAGCAAGAAGTGATAAAATCAAGATAGAAATTCGTAAGTCAACTTCATAGTTCATTAAACTTGCCTCACTAAACTCATGGATTTACCAAATTCTACAGTCCATGAACTGAAATAGATGATCATACCATCAACTAAGTTACTCCTAAGGATGAGAAGGAAATAAATGAAAGAACATAGTGCTTGACATCTATCCTAATCAAAATATGTTAGAAGCACTATATTGTTTAGTGCATGAAAGGCAAGCCAGAAATTTCCAGGTTGAGTAGTACTGAGACATTCTCGTGGATTTGAGTTGCATTTATATCTTTCGCTATTTTTTTAATCGCTCTTTATTTTCCATGGAGATAATTATAGGTGTGAAAAAACCTCTAGAACTTCTTCTTTCAGCTTGGTCTAACGAAAAGAAACAGGTCATTCTGAGGATTTGAGGCATACTTGTGAGGTTGCAATACTGTATTCAGGCTTTGATACATGACTGCCCCAATTATCATAGCCATTTACGTAAGCTTCATAGCGTGAAATGAATATACATTGGTCCAATATCATTGATCCCTGAAACAACATTGAACCAAATATGCAAGTTAATATGAACAATATTCAAGTGAGAACAAATGGACAATGCCACATCACTGAAAAATTAATTTCTGGAACATCAGAAGATGAATTTGATTTAAAAGAGGTTCAAGAAATACAGTATTTCAGTAACAAATTTTCTCTAATGCAATGGAATTAAAATTTCATATATAATTATTTTTATCATCCTTTCTTGAACTGTGTTAAGAAAGGACATGATGCACTAATGGTTCTCATCATTATCTACATTCTGAACTTGAATACATCTAGAAACAAAATACAACCATTTTCCCTATCAGATGATTAAAGGAAAACGTATTTCAAATTCATCTTGCACTTCATGAGGAAAGCAATACACCATCGTCTATTAAACACTATGAAGCATAAACATTATTGACAAGGACACGGAGCAATGGGGGACAATCCAAATTATAAAAGTTTTACGGCATGAACTCAACCTTTGTGTGTGTGTGTTATATAGATTACATATCTAAAGCATAACTGTGAGAAACAAATAAAGGAACTTGTTGTACGTTATCTGAATCCATGATATCCTACAAGAAGAGGGCAAGGAAGTAAGAGAATAAGCAACTTACACTTAGCAATAGTGCAGTTTCCAGGGCATAAGCATCCCGATAAGTCACATATGCAGTAGATGCATTTTCACCACATCTGTATGAAAAAACTAATGTTCATATTGTTTCCAAGAAATCTTGATATTGTAACTACAAAGTCGCCTAATAATGCTATCATTTAGGCCCTGCAACTTGCAAGTATAAAATCTTTCTGCATAACCATACTGTGAAATATTCGACCAAGTATGCTAATTGTTATCGATTGATTAGAAAAAAAATAAAAAAATACTCCACAATAACATTGTAGAAGGGAAATAGATAGCTCCTATAAATTTACTGAACAATAAGTAATGTAAAAGCTGTGGTAAATTGTATCCAATTCATAGTCGAAACCAGGAACTTCGTTTTAAAAACAGGATAACTACATGCAAAAAGTTCAATCTAATTTATTTCCAGATAAAGAACAGAACTGTTTAACTAGAAGACATTATATAAAGGAAGTTGAAATAAACTGGAAATCTGGAATCTATCAGATATGAAGTTATTATGGACACAGAATACACACTCAAACCAACAGATTTTTTAATTTCCTTCAATGACCTAAGTCAGAGAATCATATGTAACACACTGATCAAGACTTGATTTTCTACATCTGTCACATTGTCTTATGACCTGTCACAAATATTTCTCATTGCTGCTGGGAAGGATTAGATAGTAGTATTGGTGAAGCACAATGACCAAAAGGAAAATGAAGATTCTGATTTTTTTGGCCATGTCATTATGTTTGTAGTCCACCATGCTATTCGAAGTGAGGGGCTCGTAGTTCATAACATCTATCCTATCAAAAGATTCAATTTTGATACACTGAAATTTACCAGAAAAAAGTAACATTACCTTATTATTTCAACATGCTCAATTGGACCACAATAAGCAAAAAAATTGTGAACATCATTCTCTGTTGCTCTTGGAGATAAGTTTGTAACTAGAGCAGTGTAACCGTCGGTATACATACTTGTCAAGTGACTCAAACTCAAAAGGCAAAAACTAGGAGCAGGTTCAACAAATCTGCAGAAAGTAAACCAAGTAAGAAAATTGACTGACAACTTTAAAGAGGAAAAGATGTAAGGATTATTCATGTAACTTAAGAAACTGGCAGTGGGAATAGGCCAGCCTTTCATTTTTTTCTCTCCATTAACAAGGCCACGGATTGGTAGAACAAACAATGAAGACAAGCAAAACTACACTAAATGATAGAAAACATTATCTATAATTCAGTAGCATTCGCTTCATCCTCAAGATATTGTAAATTCCAAAATCTTTGGTGGTCCCAACAGATATCAGCCTTAATTTTAACACACAGAACTATGCCACAGATAACATGACTATCATTTCAATTGTTTTATTTATTATTTTAGAACACAAATGAGAATTGTCCGTCAAGTAAAGACATAACTTTTTCACACTCAAGCAACCAATGCAAACGAATCCAACTCAAGCAAATTCTATGATGTTAAACTGGATTTGGAATCACCCCCAGCAAAACTGACAGCATCCATAAAAACCATTGAAAAAAAAAAACTGATTTGATCCACAAAAGGGACAGTACAATAAACTAAAACGAAACAATAGAAAAAACACAACATCCATATGGGAAAACAAAATTAGTTGAAGAGAACTATAAACCAAATACCAGAAAGAGATTGAAACTGGTTAGATGTTTTACCAGACAGTTCTTGTCGGCGAACTGAAGCAGAGGAAAGTTTAGATAGAGAGAGAGGAGAATGTGTCAGCAGATAATGAATCCAAAGTGGAATTGTTTGGTTTTGTGATTGGAGCAATGGAAAATGATAATTTTGTGGAATCTCACGCGCCTGAAGTTTGTCTTGTGTAGCATTCTGGTTGGTCGATTATACATGCAATAAAGTACGTGCATAAGTCCACCAATTTATTACTAATTGAATACCTTAAATTATTGGTGAAAATAATTCATTAATAAATTTCTAAGAATATTTCATAACAAAATTAGTAAAAGGGTAACTAGAATTTTCTAATTCAGATGGCGCGTGACATTTGTTGCTGCCTTAAGAGCGTGAGCGATAAAGTTTGTGCCGTTGATTATTCATGATTCATTATTATTGTGAGGTTCAATTGGTGGGGTATAGGGTTGGTGGCAAAGATTAGTGCAAAAGTGAGGTGGGTAATAAAACGGCAGCTTTATGCTGCGTTTCATTTTGGGAGTTAGCTTCATTTAATGTAAAAGTTATGCCTTTTCATCCAAAAAGATATAACCCTTTCTTCGTTTCGAATTTATTTTACAATTTTTTAAACGAGTTCCATCTATGATTTTGTAGTTTTAATAAATTATAAAAAAATATATTAAGAGAAATATGGCATTAGCATTAATAAAAAATTATCTTGTTAACCCTGCTCAAAATATTTTTTACTTATAATCACTATTTCTATAATTGAGTTACAAGTGTGTACGTAAAATTTACTACAAAGAATATATATCAATTTAAATATTCTCTATTAATATCGACAAATTCAGATAATATTCGCAGCTACATCTTAATTTCAATTTCAAGTATGGTTTAGGGTGTAATTAATTTTTTTCCTTAGAAGTTTCCGGTATAATTCACTCAAACCACCGTAAACACCAACCCAACCACACAACATTTTTGGGTTATTCACTCCATTTCTGGACTCAAACTTTAAACTTTTATTTGGGCCGTGTGATAACACATCTTTGACTACTTCTTCCTGCACCTCCAAACCTTTCTTTAGGTACCTCCAAAATTCAAAAATATTTTAAATGTATTTTTGTGAAATTTCAGTTTTATTCTTATGGAGGCGGCTAGGTATGGTTAGATAGAAGGTGGAGAGTTCCAAATTTGGAGGACAGTCCCGAAACACATTTTATACGAAAAAATAATTTATCCCTAAATCATAAACCGAACGAAATCTCTCAAATATTTTATAAATCCTTCTATACATGCGTATCTTAAATAATTATTAAATATGTTGTTATTGATGAAACCGGCCGAAAAAATACAAAACGAAATGCTGAAGCTACTTGAAGATGGTGCCGCAGAAAAGTGAAATGAGTAGAGGTGAGTTGAGGGATTTAAGGATATTTCGGTCTTTGCAGTATTTCACAATATTATTTTAAAGACATTTTTTACATGTTAACAAAATTTGGAGGTACCCAACAAATGACTCGAGAGGTGGAGGAAGAAGAAGTCCACATCTTTGGTTCACTATAATTATTTGCTCCAAATATTTTAATGGACTAAAACGTAAAGATAATTATTATTTGCAGTTTCTTATTTCACTAATAAATCTTCATTATATATATATATATATATATATATATATATTAAATATTGTTTTCGGAAAATATTTTTATAATGCTTAATATATTTCACAAAATTATTATAAGAATGTTTTTGAAATTTTAGCATTTTGAAAAATGTTTTTAAAAAACATATTTCAAATAAGAGTAAATATTGAAATTGGTCGTTAGAGAATGAGTGTATTAACTGATAAATTCCTAATAAATTTTTTCTCTTTCGAGTGTATTAACTATATTTATGAGAAATTTGTCTATTTAATAAGTATTTTATATTGATAATGTCTTTTAATAGTTTATAATATGGTTGTAAATCTCATTTTACATGTTAATTTGTAAGGTTGAATTAGATTTAAATTCTACTTTTTGATATAGTATCAGAGTTTATCTTAGTACGGTTATTGAGTCATCCGCTATTGGACTATCTTTAAATAATATAATCTTAATACGAGTTGAACAATTTCGACGTGTCTCATATTAATTAGAAATGAGACTTTTCAATAATTTTTAATATAGATACAAATTTCACTTTATAAACTGATTTATAAGGTTTAGTTAAACTTAAATTCTAATTTATATGAGATAATAAATATCTAAATTTTTCAACTTAATCAAATATAAAAAAATCAACATATAAATATTTATGCAAAACTGCTTGTTGCGTAGAGCAACTTGATTTGATTTTATATTTAATCAATATATAATTTAGTGTAAGTGATTTGAACGAGAGGGTGAAGAAGAAGAAACGAAGAAATGTTTGATAGGGTGATAGGGTTATGATTGAACCACATCGAAGTTGGAGCCATGGTGCAGTGCATGACAATGACAGAGACTGTGTGTCTTGTTTTGTTGAGAAGGAGATAAAGAAAGATGATCCCTTGCAATGCCCTACGGTCTCTTCATTTACTCACTCTGACACTCTGACACTCTCACACACACTCACTTACACTTGTATCTTTGTCTGTACCCTCTCTTAAATTACCACTGTGCTATCACACGCACTCATACACCCATCATTTTCTTAAATTACCTTCTTTGGAAATCTATACTAGACCCTATAAACACCTATATTACATCCAAAATGCCCAAAATCAAATATCAACTTACTAAAATCTTCTCTTATTATTTTCTATTTCATGTAATTGATGCGTATTTAAACAGATAATTTTCTAGAATCATACTTTTATGAATATATAAAATACTGAGAAATTGTTTGTTTAAGAGGTTTAATAGGTTTATCTGTTATTGCTAACAAATCACCCGGAGAGTATTACTAGAATGAGCTGGGGTTTGTATTAGTTGAGTTTTATGGAAGAAGAGTGAATAACATAAATGAATAAGTAGGTTCTTTTTCATCCTATGTGAGAGAAAAAGAAGAATTCAACTTGATGTTTGATTTAGAAATTAAAATACCACTTATACTGTTAAAACAAATATTTTAAAGTGTTATATATATATAATTAGTTATAACCTTTTATTTATTAATTATGTGTTTTTTTTTGTGTTATAATAATAAATAGTTAACAATAATAAACAAAACGTATAATTAATTGTAAGTTGAATTTAAAATGAAACTTTGAGTTGTAAAAAATTATTTTTAATTAATTATAATTAATTATTTCAACTTTTTCTTTTACAAATGAAAAATACAAACACAAATTTGTATCATATGTGTCTCATTTTATTATTTAATGTATTAATTGAAATTGTGTCAGCTAGATACGATTTTATAGTTAATAGTCACTGTCTTATACAATTTCTATGCTTAAATGAAATTGACACAATTTCTTTCATGCAGATTTATACAATTTATTCATTTATGTAATATTTTTTTTCCATTTTAGACAATAATAATAGGAATTGCACTATTATAAGAAAAAAAAATATTTAAAATAATATAATAATAAATAAATAGATGGTGAATCACTTATATGTTAAAAATATTAAGTTCATTTTTAATATATCACCATCAAACAAATTATAATGTTATTAAAGTTAATTATAATATAATGTAAAGAATTAATTTTTTAAAAAAGATAAAAATTCAATTTTTTTTAATAAATAAATAAATATTTATGTTAGTATCAAATTAACGTCGACTTAGTCGACATTAAAAGAATTGCTTAATGTTAAATAGAAGCAGTGTTAAGTTGACTCTAATGCAATGTCAAATGCTATTTTAAAAAAAGTTAAAAAACATAAGATTATTTTTTTAATAAATAAATATTTGTATTAGTATCAAATTAGTATAGACTAAGTTAATGTTAATAGAGTTTGTTTAATGTCGACACTGCTAAAGTCGATTTAATAGACTCTATGACAAAACTAAATATTTTTTTTAGTAGGTAAAATTATTTATAATTATTGTAATATGTTTTTTTTTTAACATTATTAAAACTCATTTTTACTGTTTCACTTAATTAAGTTATTTTTGTGAGACTTTTGATTCACAACTTTTGGTGAATAGGAGAACGTGTTAGTATTTGTAGGTATTCACCAAATAACTACATTAAGTAATATGAACAATAAAAAAATAAAAGAATGTGTTAGTATTTATAGGTATTCACCAAATAACTACATTAAGTAATATGAAGAATAAAAAAATAAAAGAATGTGTTAGTATTTATAGGTATTCACAGATAACTACATTAATTAATAATTAATATGAAGAATAAAAAAATAGTAAACTATGAGTTTATATGAAAATTGCCACCATAAATTAATAAATTTCAAATGTATGAAAAACTTGAGTAGTTACCGTCATTAAAAAGTTTGTAATTCTTGTACGAAAAATTGCATGAAAAGATTTTCAATTTTTGCTAAAAAAATTGCATGATAAGTAATAATAATTTATTGAATATTGGTGAATATAAAGATTGAGGTGCCGAACATGTTAAAAAAAATTGTTTAATTCATAATTATCTTCTTTCTCTAATGTTTCATTTTTTTAGAATTATAATATAAATGCAAAGTAACTCATATTTACTTATAACCAATCAAAATTATATTTAACACACAAAAATGTATTGACAATCGCTTATCTAGTTTTATTTTATATTATTTATAGTACGGGAGGGACAGCATATCTGAAGAAGATCAAATTTCAGAGCTCAGCCAAACCAATCAACTTCCTACTCAACGGCAGCACAGTAAACGAAAATTATCATCTCATATCGATATCACTGTAACACTACCAAATTATAAAGAAAACAACTTTAAATTCAATTTAATCTATATTAATATTCTTTAATTTTTATCACATTCTTATTTATTATATTTATCACTTTTTCCCTACACCTTAAGAATGTGAGATAATATTTCTTTTCCTAAATTAATATGACCAAATGCTCAAGGTTAAGTCACTTTCTATCACTTTAGAATACTTATCTTTTACTCACAACTGGTAAAATCTCTACCTAGTAACTCAGAAAAATATCAATCAACGTAGAAATAGTGTTAGTTTAAAATAGAAACTACAAGTATAAGAATGAAATTATACTCAAACAGGGTAGAATAAAATTTGCATTCAAAAATATATGAAACAGCATCTCATTACTTATTAAACTACACAACATGTGTCTACAATATTTTTTATATATAATATAATACTCCCATTTCATAGAAACCATGTAGTTTGTTTTTGAGAAAAGAAATGGTGATATAAATAGAGTAGCATACAGAGCCAAAATTATAGTTACATGTTTCACTACAAGTTAAATATCCATGTGCACAATATTCAAAATTTCAGTTATTTGTCGTTGAATTCTTGTGGCAAAAGCCTCAGAAACGAGTGGTAACAGAAGCAAAATATATTAATTTCTTGAGTGATTGTTGATCCATTGAATGGCTTCAAAGGGTTCTTCTCACGTATCATTTTCCTACTGCAAAGGATCAACTATGTGTATGGATGATATGGCTCAACCAGATCTTGCAAAAACGTTTAGTCCCTTTCCCGCAGTGTAGACCTAACAAAATTTGCAGATTTTTATTACCAAACCTACCGTTTTCTTCCAACTTCCTGCAACTTGCAAGGTAAAATCACACTTTGGTTGCAACATGCACGCCCTTCTTTCTGCTCAAACCATTCTGCACCGATAAATAAAAGATTAAGTGTCAGATGCCATTCTTTTCAACTAGCCAAATAATTTGTGGTCTATATAATACACATCACCTTTCTTGTGCTATATCCATATATGCTTTCTTTTGGAGTAAATATTTTATCATACTTTTATTAATAATAAAGAATATATTAAACTGAAGCTGGTGCTTCAACCTTATCACAAAAGACTAAATAGATAGAATCCTAGCTACGATAATATATAATTATCTAATTAGAAGTTTAATACCTATATTTGTGTGTATATATACAATTGGCATCTTTAAAATATGTTAACCTTTTAAATAGATTTTTCACATCTCCAAACATCCAAAAATTTGGCAATTGAGATGGTGGGGTAAATGGCTTGTGGCTAATATATATAAAAGAAAAAGGATATATATGGAAATAAAGACGTACTCTGCTGGAAAATTATCAAATGATAATAATATTTGTGCTCCAAGTTGATAAATTGAAGGCTCATAACACCACGTACACCTCAAAAAAGAAATTTCTATAACCACAAGTTGTTGGGTTGGTTCTCATTAATATAATCTTTGTAGAAATTAAACTACATTATGTGAGTTTACGTTATTAGTATGACGACAAGTTACACAAATAATATACACGCACCGACAGTGTCTATACATACCAGTTTCTTATATATTACAAAATTATTTGTATGGTATATATGATAAAGACAAGCAAAGTACATATCAACGTAGAGAAATCTTAAGAACTAATCGTCATATGAAAAGAAAGGAGTGAAGCTAGCTATATGAATATTTTGATCATTTATGAAGTTGACACCTTTTAAAAGAAAAAATAATAAGGGATTGTCTTAATTAGGTAATCACTAGATTTATTCAAGGGATGTCTATTTTTTTTAAGAGGGAGTGGTGCACTTAGGTGATGACTAGCTTATAACAAGGTGGGAATAAAGAATTCTCAGAAAAAGTTGGAGAAAATTGGAATTGGGATGGTATTTTGGGAGATCAAAACTTAACTTCACCAAGTTGGATCCGTGACAATACTTGTGATGTAAACAAAAAAGAAAAGGGTTCGAAACTTACATTGACTAGCTAATTTTGATTCTTAATTGAACTGTTGATCTAAATAATTAAAGAATGAAGGTTCAAAACCAAAGAAGTATAATATTTAAGTAGTTCTAAGTTTTAGGTGGTCAAGAATTTTGATCTTAGATTTGAATGAAAAAGGATGTCGATTAACATTAGTTACTTCCAACATGGAAATTGAGACAAATAGCAAAAAAACATTGATTTCTTCCTTTTTCTTTGGCCTTTCGAAAACAAAATTCTTATTTTTTTAGTTGTTTTCTTTTCTTTAAATTCAATGCCTTTGATTTTTTTTTGACGCATTTATGTTTTTCTTTATTCGTTTGAATTCTTTAAGTTTCTGAATTTATATATCAAAATTTTTCTATATATATAAATCTCTGTTAATATTCGAACTTCATCTTCTTTCTTATTTTGTTTTCTTGTTGAATTTACATGATTCATTTTCATTGGTCATTAACTAATTTTCTTGTTAAGTCTGCCTTTTAACCAAAACAGTTAGAAGATTTGATATTTAAATTCCCAATTTCTATTTAGAACCTAACATTGAAAGAATCTCATTAAGAAACGCAATCACAAATGGGTAACTTAGAACACTTCAATGACGTATAAGCAGCATTCATTTGAGTAGAATGGTGGAAATATTTTAGTCATTTTTCAATAGCATTCCAAATTTATTGCATTGTATTGTTTTGCCTTTATTTTTGTTTGGTCAGCATTATTTTGCCTTTAATAATGTTGATAGGACAATAGGATTTAAATCCAAAACATTAAGAGGAAACGTAGTCTTCCAACAACCTCATTTCTCGAAATTTGAATTGTCATTTTCACCTTATGTACACTTTTTATCCATACACTTTTCGAAATATTAATACTAATATTTATAATTTTTTTATCTATACCTTTTTTCAATCCTATTTTCATGGTGTGTCACTGAAAGAGAGTCGAATATTCTGTATCCTTCGCTAACGGTAATATTCATTTCACTCTCATACTGTTGAAGTTGTTACTTTCCCACAATCACGCTACTAATTTAGGATGACAAGAAAAACAACAACAAACAAAAACAAAAAAAAACTTAAGTAAATTGTTCCATAAAAAATGGGCACAAGAAAATAGAGCACGCTTCCTTGAATATTCGCTACATTCCAAACTCTTTCACTTTTCACTTGTAAACGACGACACTTTCTGAGGGTATTTGTCTCAATTAAGTGTCTCTTTCCCCACACTAAAAGTCTAAAAGTGTGGATTTCTATATTATTTAACCAACCGTCCAGTTAGACCAAACCACCCACTCACGTCAAATACTTTCAGGCCTTATTATAGAAACTTGAACCCAACTTTACCGACACAATCCCATGTAATTAAAACTGGTCTCCATAATGTTCATGTTACAACCTCCATTAACTAACAATTTTATCCACATAAACAAACTTTCCGTTACATTGATTAGTGTTTAGCACGAGTTCATTCTACATACATAACCTCATAATTATCTTTCTCAAAAGACCACAGATAAGATCGAAACAGAATAAACAAAAGCATTAAATATTTTATATATATATATATTTCTGCATCAAATATGCATCTCTTACAACCTCTAGGTGACTGAAGCCATATAAATTAAAGTACATAACTAGTAAGAAGCTTAAATTTAACAAAAGCTACATTTTGGCCATCCATAAAAAGAGGCACATACATATATATGTAGCTGGTACAAGCACTTAATTTTTATTGGCAAAAGAGAAAACAACTGGTTATGAAATGCCCTACCTGCCATATGGGAGGTACAGCCTCAAACTGCACTCTAGCTCCCAGCAGGCTCTCTCTCAGCACACCTAGAATGAAGTACACTCTCATAATAATTAGCACTCTTTTAAATGAAAAAATCATAACACTCATGGCTTATTGATTAAGTAGGCTCCTAATGATTCCAGCCTCAGCACTATCAGCATCAATTGTGGTCAACAACTGAGACAGTCGCTCACTCAAATCACTCACCTCTCTGTGCAAGCTTCTGATGTAGTTGCAGGTTTCTTGTAAGACCTTGGACGCTGAAACCTGCATTGTGAAAAAAGTCAGTATCTTGCTTACCTACGAGTCCCTTACTTTAACACACTCACACATGCCGTACTTTGCATGAAATTAAAACTGCTTCCGTTCAATCAGCAGGAACAAACATATTAGACTCCAACACATGCTATCTGACCAAATTGTTATTGCTACATGCTCCAATCAGTCCATACGGAAAGATTCGTTTCATGCATGAGTTGGTCAAAATTAACCACTTGACTACTTTCCTCGTTTTTTACGGTTTTTTTTCTGTTTTTGGGGTTCTGCATTACTTACATATACTGCTCGTACTGCCAGAGTTGTTTTGGTGTGAGCTTGATTGTTCTTCGTTTTAAACATGTAACTGTGTTAAATACTGATTTAATTTAAATGTTAAATATACAGTTAAGCCAAATATTTAAAAAATATTATTCACAGTAATTATATCAAGTTCAAACACGATTAACTCTTCTAAAAAGTAAATGCAATATCTTTTAAAAAATATTAGCAATATTGTCGTGACTGTTGCTGCATCTTTTATGAGTTATAAACTAACACTACTTCAGAAATACACTAAAATTAGTGAGTATGTAAGTAACTCTAGCGCATCAAAGTAAAATGGACCAAGAAATGTTTGCACTAAATTATTATAATAGAATACATACATACATACATACATACGTGTACATATATATATATATATATATATATATATATATATATATATATATATATTATTTTTTTTTTTATAAATATATATATATATATATATATATATATATATATATATATATATATATATATATATATATATATATATATATGTTATCTTTGTGTTTGCAAATATATATTTAAGTCAATACGAGGGCTTTAAAGTCTCAGGGATCTGTTTAGATTTTGGAATTGTTTGGAACTTGGTCCTCAATATGTGCGGGTCAAATTCTGACTATCCATCGTTTATTATAATACAATTGACATGTTCTGCACGAGACATGCCACTATGATCGGTAGCATAATCCTACTCTATCACTTCACAGCAACAAAGAAGCAAGATGTTTCTGTGTTTGTATAAGAGATATATATCTCTATCAGTATGCGTGAAGTTGAAACTCTTGCGTTTTATAGGAGCCAGGAAAAGCCTGAGCCTAAGTTAGAAACACATGCCATACCATGCCAAGGAACCCCTTCCAACCCCCAGTAATTTTGTATTAGTATGTATTGTTTTAGTTAACTTTAATCCTAGCTCTAGATGTGATTTTTCATCATTTTTACTGTGAGGTGAATAGTTATACATATAAATTTCACATTTCAGAAGTAATTTTTTTATTTCTGGATACGCATTACATTTGTGAGTAAGGTGAGAGATTGAGTTTTGTACCTTGTCAGATCGCCTACTGCGAATCTCAGGAACAAGTTGGCGCAATTTGGAAACAAGCTCGATGATTTGGTCATCGGAGATCCTTGTAGACCCTGAATGTTGTCTGGATCTTCGGCTAGACATGGTGCTAGGTTGGTAGCTAGAGCTTGGTGTACTTGTGTATGTATATAGTTGTTGAAAGTGCAAGCTAAGCTAGGCTAGTTTTGGTGCTATAACCAGAGGTGTGTGTTTGTGTGTATGTATGTGATGTATGATAAGTTTTGCTAGGTAGTGATATAGAAGCAGAAGGAAGCAAAGAATTGAGGGTTTGGGGTTGCAAAGTGGGAAATAAAACACATGGAGTTAGTGGAAGAAGGGGAAGGGGATATATAGGAGTAGGAGGAAGAAGAGAAGAGTGTTGGATACGAGGGAGGTTTTGAGAGAGAGGAGAGAGATATAATGAAGGAAGAGAAAGGACCATGGGGACAGGAGAGAGATAGAGAGAGTACAATAACGTAGACAGCTATGTTGGATGTCAAGAAAACATTGATTTGCCCATTTCCATAGTGAAAGCAATGGACTAGGCTTTGTGTAGTTAGCCCTAAGGGAATTGTTAATTAAACTAATACTCAAGATCAGTTCTCACATTCCAAAACTCTCATTATTTTCTACTCTAATTTTATACATTATATTCTTACTTACATCCAAAACTTTGATTGTCTGTATACTTATTCTAGGCTATTTTTTATTTATTCTTTTTATAACTTACCCCAATTTGTAATTATGTTTCTAGTGTATCAATGATTATGGTCATTCGTGAGATTGCTTATCACTAAGAAGTCGTATTAATATGTGAAAATTGAAGCTATTACTTCATTATCTTAATTACTACAGGATATATAGTTGAAAAAAATGCAAATTTATGTCTTGGAATTCTAGAACAGTCAAACTTTTGAAACAAAAATAAAATGTTAAAACACCGAAGTTACCAAGGGAGGGAACAAGGAAAAAATTGACAAATAACTGTGCTAGGAGTGAGAAAGCATATTAACTCACCCCAACCTACTTTTAACTTGTTTTAATAGGCTTGTGACAGATTCTGTGCAGAAGAAAATGTAAAACGAAATATAATCCACCCCATTTAGAAAATAGGTTTCAGGTCTGTCAAATGGTAAAATGCTGGGTTAACGATTTAACCCACCAAAATCTGTCTGAAAAATTATCTCAATAATAATCGATTATTGTAATTCAATTTCATTCAAAGAACCACATATGTGATTTACCTATTGACATGGCAATCTTCTTGGGTTCAAAATAATCCTTCACAAAACTAAAACTTCAAAATTATAAAAGATTTGACGGGTTAGGTGAATTCGTGGATTAAATCAGTTAGTACATTTCACCATTTCTGTTTTGTAATTTAGGTGGGTTGCCTAACAAATTCAACCAGCTTTGATCGTGTAATTAAAAGTTTATCTCCACAACTTATGTTTGAAAGATTATCTGTTGAAACATCGTCTTGTGCACAAATCTTTGTAATTTGAGAGATTAATAATTTACTTTAGAAGAATACCTCAAGTCTCTAATTAATTGCATTATTACCGAACTACAATTGGAATTTTACCTCAATAACCTAAATTGACTTTTAATTTAATATGAATTTCACCTAATAATCTATTTAAGGTTTAATACAAGCTTTTTATGCGTAGATTATCAAACTAAAATTGTATGTTAATTAGAGAACAACTCTGAACATGTACTTAAATAATTACATCTGAATGTGTTCTTAATATATATATATATATATATAATCTCACCTCACTTCTCATTTATTATTCTTTATTCATATCATATTCATATTTCTTTAATTCTCAAAATTCACTGCCGTGAGACAAAAATATATATTTTTTTTCTAATCTCAGGTGCTGCTGGTATTTTTTTAAACATTGAACAAAATAATCTATACCAATCTGAAAAGGACAAAGTTGGTTGTTCAATTAGTGTGTTCTCTTCCCTCGTTCTTAATAATAAAAGAATGTCATGTAAAAAAATATTATAAATAGAAGGGATAACCTTTTTCTTATGACAATAATGCTACTCTTTTAGTAAAGCAAGCATGTCGTTTTTTAGCAAAATATCAGGAGACTTGGATTCTTAATATTCAATTGGAGTATCCAAAGAGAAGAAAAGAGAGGGTCGGAACAAGGAAAACTCACTTATGATGGTGTAATTATAAAAGAAAATCTTGCAAGAAAACATGGAAAACGAAATAGTTGACAGAAGGTACGAGTAAATATATTTTCAATTATGAGCATTAATTCCAACTAGAAAAATAATATATATATATATATATATATATATATATATATATATATATATATATTATATAAATTGAAAAACAACAGTGTGGAACCAGGGAGAGATGGAGAATATCCTAGCAGTTTCTATTGTTTTTTCTGAAAACAAAAAATTGTGTATTTTGCTTGCTCTTACATTTAAAAGATGTTAAGATAGAAAATTGTTGATTTGAGTATTTGAAGTTTGTGAATATGGAGAGAGAACGGAGGTTTCACTTCCGTGCGTGCCTCCAAATTGGGGTTGGATCTCAAGTGTGATTATAAGAGTGTGTTTGCTTTTAAGTAAACAAAGTGGACCGTCATGTACATGTCTCTACGAGCACGATCATGTGATTATGGAAAACTGACGCTCCTCATTCAGGGGCTATATCAAAATTTTCTCCGCAAATCACAGAATTCCATGTGATTGTACTTCAAAACATTGCTGTCCACATCATTCACGGATTTCTCTCAATATTTCTCTCCTTAAACCGTATTTTTTTTATCGTCATTAGTTCACAAATTTCGACTTAATTACAAGTTATACTTCTTGTTCGTAGCATATAGATGTCTTAAGTTTTTCGATTAACGCTTTTGGTAAAGTTAGTAGTTTATTGTCAAATTTTTAATAGATTTTGTTGTGTTATATTGGTCATGACGTGACATGTTGACATGAAAATTCACGTAACATTCTCACATGTGTGTATTGACATATAATATTCGAAATCTAAAGTTACACATTTGCCATTCATGTTAACACAAAAGGTAGAGTATAACTTGGCTTATGAATATAACTTAAGAATGTTTTATACTTGTAATGTTTTATTCAATTGTTTTTACTAACCTTTTAAAGGAATACAAGCAATATTCACGTATCTCTTATTTGATTACTTCTATAAAGCTAAGGGCTTTATACAAGCCTTACATTTTGATAGAGAGACACTAGGGTACACATATATAACCCGTGAACCATTAAACAAGAAACAAAACACATGCAAGAGAAAAAAAAAATTATAAAAGTGTGCATTCAAGTTATAACTTCAAATGAAGCGAAGACATATTAACAGCTGCAGAGAAAAAATGTAGTCCACAGGACATAACATACCCAACAAAAAAACATGTAATCAGCCAAATACGACAGATTCAATGAAAGATGTTTACGTACATATGGTAATGAAAACACTAAAACAATATTTTGATTTCATCTTTGGGACGAAGAAGGAATAACCTAGAATAGGGTCCTTATAGTTGATGCGAGCTTATAGGTGACAATGTGGTAGATAGGTTTCAAACGATTGGGGATGATGCTTAAGTGGCATATGTTTAGCATGCACATGGCACAGTGATGGAGTATTTGATTCATTAGTTGGTGTGGCATTAATTGGTTCAATGTGTTTAGGTGCTGGATCATGGTTTTCATTGGTCTTTTCAAGGTGTAGTTTGATGGTGAGTGTTGAATGATCCAGTTAAATTGGGCATGACAATCCGAGATGTTTGTGGTTCATGACTAATCTTTGGTGTGGTCTGGTTTATAATCCATGATAATTATGTGGTGTTGTTCGTAGGATTGTCGGTTGATAGGAGAAACGCCGTGACTATGGTGCTTAGATTGGGTGATGACCAAGACTAAAGTCATCATGCTAGCTTGGCAATACCACACTACCAAAATTCATTACAAAATTTATAACAATGTATAACAAACTAGACCAAACTTGTACAATCAAAAAACACTAGCATGTAACATCATTTAGTAAACAAAATACAAAGTTATCAACAAAATATTAAGCTGTCCACTGACTAAGTTGTGAAACATTCATATCTCACTAACATTCTCCTTAAAAGCACCGGCAACGTATAACTAAACAAAACCACCAACAAATTACACATAATATGAAACCTAGAATTTAAATTCTAGTTTTAGTAAAAGTTCAATTTCTTATTTCTTCGGTTTAGTTACAGACTTCATTTTTAGATGTTCATAACTAAATCATTTTATCAATGTTGAGAAAATTCGAGGGAGAAAATCTTGGAGAAACAAATAAGAATGGGAAATGAGTTAAACCACATAATCACATAAGGGAACAACGATACTTTCAATCCAAAACCTTAAAACATTGAGTTTGTAGATCTTTTTTCTTATATGTTGCTCAACAATCTCATTTCTACTCAATTACTCAATGTGGGACTTAGACTCACACTTGGATACCTAAACCCCACAACTGAGTTCTCGCCTTCTAAAAGACTCAAGCAAAGAGACCTTCTTATTCCATTGTTGTTCCTTGTTCTAGCATAAGTTTTAACGAGATTGGTGAGGGAGGGAAGAAAAAAAATGGCCTCCTAAACAAAATTAATGTAGGCAGGAATGAAGTAGAAGTATGTATGCTTCAGTTTGCAGATATATCCTGTTTCTTGTTAGTTCTGAGCTACATAATAATTTTGCTCTGAAAAGTATTCTCATATGCTTTTGAATTATGGTTTGGACTTCAAATTAATTTTAATAAGACTAATATAGGTGACATTGGAGTTAGTGACAAATTCTTATTTAGATGTGTAGAATTGCTAAATTGTAATGTAATAAACCTACCTTTTACATATTTGGAAGTGCCAATTGGAGGTCATATTAGGAAACAACAAACTTGGTTAGCTATAATTGAGAAAATTAAGATAAAACTATCAAAGTGGAAAGGAAAGCATATGTCTATTGCAGAAAGAGTTTGCTTGCTCAAAACTATCATATTTGTTGTATCACTTTACTATATGTCATTTTTTAAGATTCCAACTAGTGTTGTGAAGGAAATCAAGAAAATTTAAACCCAAATTTTATGGGGATGGGGTTCGAATGGGAGGAGGATAGCATGGCTAAAATGGAAACATATATGTAATCCAAAAGAGTAGGAGAGATAGGAATAAAAGGTATCAAACTTTTCAATATGGCCTTACTCAGGAAATGGAGATGGAGACTTGGGATAGAAAATGAAGGTGCATGAAAACATATAATAGAGTCAAAATATGGGACTTGGAGAGAACTGAACAATAGTACTGAAAACAGGAAACAATTTTGGTGGTGGAGGGATTTAAAGAGGCAACGAATGAGAATGGGACAAGGAAATGGTTTCAAGAAAAGGTGAGTTGGAGAGTAGGAAATGGGGGGAAGTTAATGTTTTAGCATGATGTATGGAGGGGTAGGGAACCCATTTTGTAAAAATATCAAGATCATTTAACATTTTCACAAATAAAGTTAGAGAGTTAATAAGCTGGAATCTAGATAGTTGAAAAAGAAAATTAGATTGGAGAAGGGATTGGTTTGAATGAGAAACAAACCAAACTAATGAATTGAGAGCTGAATTGAAATGTATAATATTAAATAAAGAGGGAGAGAGAGAGAGGATGGAAGGGAATGGAAATGAGAGACATCTCAGGGATACTCGGTCAGCCAGACTTAGAATACAAGATAGTATTGCCCGGGAGAAAAAATGAGACTTTCAAGTAAATTACGGAAAGTGAAAGTCCTATCATCAACACAAAATTTCACTTGGAGAGTGTTACTTAATAAAATAATCTCAAAGGATAAATTAATTAGTAAAAGGATCATCATGACTAGTAGCTTATGTGTAATGTGTGGAGAGAAGGACGAGTCATTAAGTCATTTATTTTTCATGTGTAGAATAGCATGACAGGTGTGGAATTTGTGCTGTAAATAGGCTGGAGTTAGTAAGGTGTATCATTTTAAAGTTGAACAACATTTTCAACAATTCTATTTAATGGAATTGACTATGTGGTCTATTTGGAATTGAAAAAATAATATATTATTTAAAAGTGATGTGGTGGATGTAATTGAGTTGGATCTACTCAAAATCGAATTTATCATACTCAAATTGGGTTTGAATCTAATTTTTTACCTAAAATCACTAAAGTAACTACAACATGCTATTATGATTTATCTTGTACTAACATAACACTATAGGAGGAGTATTTTTTATTTATGTGTTTTGATTCATGTATGGGTTTAATTCCAACATCTGTGTACTTGACTATACACTTTAGATTAAAAATAATATTTTGAGGATTGTGTCCAACAAAGATTCGAACCATGTTTTGGTAAAGTACTAAGGATACTATAATAATTGTTTCATTAGCACAGTGCAAATATTAGATGTTGGTTGACAATATTATTTAATTTAAGATGTCTATTTGATGTCTTGTGCTGGTTTGTGTATAAAAATTAGAACATCCCTTAAATATCTCATTTTTATTATATTTATTTTTTGTTGATAAAAAAATACTAAAATTAGACTTAGTTTAATATATTATTTTGATTTTTCAAAATTATTATTCAAGATCCATTTCTAAGTTTCACGATATTGTTACTATTTATTTTGTGAAAATTCAATTATAAGTATTTTCATTAGTGTATTACCTACCAATATATATATATAACATTTTAACCATCCTTTGTTAAATGTTATTATTTTTTCTAACTACAGTTTTTTTTTTCGTCCTACGTATTAATTAATTAATATTTCAATTCCCTTTATTTTTTTTCATTTTCTTCTAGTTACTTTCCCATTTTCCTTTTTTAATAAGGCCTAAACTTCACAAATCTTTTCAAACTTCACAAACGTCACCTCTCTGTGTTGAATCAAATCAATACATCCTTTATTTGATTGCAATTTATTTGATTTTTAACTAATTCCCTCTTTTCATTGCTGTGTTGGTGTTACACCTTTGATATTATTAATACAAAAATAATTACCTATTATAGATATTATATATTCAACTATTTTATTTCATTTTCTATATTTTTATGTAAACGAAAAACATATTGAATTAAAGAATTGATTATTTTTTTTATCTTAATATGGTATTAAAAGTGATTTTTTCGCATTCCTCTCACTGATTTTTTGTTTCTTTCATAGATGTTGTGGATAAAAATTTTAATATCTTACTTCCATTCTAATGATAATGTCTATCCTATGTGTGATTTATTTATGAAAAATTGAAATTTAGACATAAACTTATTAATAGATCAAATTCGTCAATAATTACTAAGAAATTTATTAATAAAAAATTAATAATTAAATTATTTATCAATAAATTAACTATTAATTTATCGACAAATTCTATTGATAAATTTAATTAATAATAATAATAATAATAATAAATGTAACAATAATAATTATAATAGTAAATAACACCCACAGTAGTAACTATTATTACTATTATAATAATTATAATTATAATAATATTTTTATAATAAAATAATTATAATCATGAAAAAAAAAATCTTTAGTCTAATTATAGATTTTTTTTTTCAAGTTAGTGATAGGTATAATATGTTTCTGTGCATAGAAGTATTCAACTGCTTATATGATTTCCATTTTTTATAATCTTTCAATATTTTTTTTCTAATGAAGTTAAAAGTCAAACTATCTATATTCCTTTTTTATAATCTTTTCAATGTCTTTTTAATGAAACTAAAAAGTAAAACCAGACCCGGGTTCTCTGAACTCCCACACTCCAAGAGTGCAGCTTTAATTTCTGTTTCCTCAAAATGGCTAATTAGCATATTGTTATCATCCACCTTTAGTAAACTATCTGCTAGTTGATTTAGAAGTTCAATGGTGACATTGTATCTATTTCTTAAAATAGTTCATTTTTCTAATTTGAATATTATACTAAAAAATTCTTGAATATTGTCACTGCATCGGACAGAAAATCTTTCTTCATTTATTTATTACACTAAAATAAATGTGCCAATAAAAATATGTTGGCTCATTTCAAAAAGTCTACGCCCTCATAGGGTGAAGCTTGGACACATTTAAGATTCAATGATTTCAAACCTTTATCACCTTATATAACGTTTACTATTGTATAAGGAACTAAACAATGAGGTGAATAGACTAAGTTTCAGTCAAGACTAAGAAACAGTAGAGACATGGAGATAAAAAAATAAAAAAAAAGTTTGACGACAAAATAAAAACACATAGTATAACCATAAAACCACATTTAATTGTTATTAAATGAAATTCCCGTCTTTAATCAATCATTCTATTTGCCGGCCTTAGACCTTGATATATTAGTAACTTTGTCTAGTGAATCACTCCACTTAATGATATTTGTCTATTTTATTTCTCAGTTGTTTACCAATTTGTTAGTAATTTTAGGTAGTAGTCATTAAGTATTAAGACGTATTATCTTTCAATGCTTTTGTAAGTCAGCCTCACAAATTATTCAAAAATATATTCTACTTATCTTAATGTTTATAATTAAGTTTCTTATATTATCAAAAGTATATTCTACTTTTTTTTAGTGCAAAAGAAATTGAGACTAGAATATGAAAATTATGTTTTTTTTTTCTTTTTTATTTATAATATAATTAAATCTCTATTGCAATTAGGACCAAAATAATGACATCATTTATTTCTTCCATTAGGATATATATGGTTGATTGAAGGATACACTTTTCTAATAATCATCCAAAAATTGAAGCTTTTTTATTAAACAAATGATATCAATAGAAATTACATGTGTTTGTTTCATCCTTTTATATGTCAGACAATAACACAATTACATTTTGTACTACAAAATCACATTAACATATATTTATCTTAGTTAAACTTAATTGTTGGAAAATATCCATATACTCAAAATATTTATCAAACTTTTAACTATTCTATATATGTAGTTTATTATTCATTATTTCTTAACTCACAAATTCTTTAAAATAACTATGGTGATCAGGTGTTTTACTACAAAAACTCTAACTCTGAGTATACCATAAAGATTTTATGTCGTATGTCATGATATCTATAATAAGAGATAAAAGATTCATTCATGATGTACTCAACTAGAAGGTCATGTAAATAATATATTGTTTAAAATTAGTAATAATTCCATTATGAATGTAACATTAGTTGAAGATAAACTCAAAATGAAGTAATAGTTTGATATGCAATTTCTTGTGATCTTTTAATTGTGGTTTGCGTTCCTAGTGCAAGCTAACTTTCATTACTCATATTAAATATGAGAGGGTGAGAGAGCAATAATTCCTCTAGGATTTTTTTGTCTTTTTTTCTATTATTTTTTTTTCTAAACAATATGCGGGAGTAATGTTCTTTGGTTATACGTCTTTGAGTTTTTCTATTTTTTATTATGAATAAATAATTTATAAAATACATTTGAATATTTTGTACCTAAAATACATGAATAAAGTTTATTGAATGAAATAAAACAATCCTACCATGAATTTTATTTATCTTCGAACAAATGTTTATTATATCTCCGTGTCCATATCATATGTCTGATATGAAAGCTTAATATGATATTTCTTGAGGATATAACAATCAATCAATTTTATCATATTATTTGATAGCTGTGTAGGAAATTATCTCATTTCTATGAAATCTAAACTCTGAAACTCAAAATTTATTCACAAAACAAATTAAACAAAATAAAAATAATTAACATTCAATATGAATCTACAAAAATATCATGTTAAATAAATTTTTGCCTAATTCTTCATGAGATCTCATACTAAAATAGACCGATTGTGATAAGATCCTAAATAATTGACAAGGATAGCAAGATTATGCTCTCAAACTCTCTTTGAGGTTTATCTCAAAAAGAAACTTTGGGTGAGATGTGTTTAACAGTGAGATATTGCAATTGTACTTTTTCTAATATTTTTAAATGAATCAATCACGTGCTTGTCAAAAAAAAAAAAAATCATAAGTGTAAAATTGAAATTAAGCATAACTAATTAACTATTAAAATATAAAATATAATTACAACAATTTATGTTTTATTATAATCCTCGTTATGATCATAACCTATAACATGTATCATATGATCTTCATTTTCCTCAATTACAAAGCATTAACTATAAATTTAACATAACGAAACATCTTAAAGCGGGTGAATTGTACTTCAAGAACAACATAATAGTAGTTTGATCATATGACGCTGTATAATAAAAGAACTTACAAACATGACATGCGACATGAAAATTAAGTAGTGGGACTAGGTGTGTGTTTAACTGAACTGCAAAAAAGAAAAAAGGAATTGGGTGTGAGGAAAAAATGGAAAATTAGTGTGGAGTAGATAAAGAGGGAGAAGAAGGAAATGAAAGAGAAGGGAGAAGGAGGACCCAGCAAGGTGGATGGAGTTTGTGAAGGTGCACGTGACGATGCCCCATCAAACCATCAAATTCCCAATCTCTCCCATCCCTTTCACCACGCAAACCAGACATGCCACGTGGCATGTCGTCTGCTCCAGGAAAATTGCATGTGATAACCTCAGGCTCAGATCAGACCAATCTTTCTCTTTCTTCTTCACTCGCCTTTTAGCTTCTTCTCAAATCCGTCAAATCAACGCAAACACTTCTTACTTCTTTCCCTTTTGTTCTTCTTAAGATACGCTAATTTCGTCTTCATTAAGAATTAAGACCCTGTTCTTCACACGACGCTTTTAATTAAGGAAAATCAACTCATAATGAATCGTCATTTCGTTAATTCGCTCCAAACAACTCACTGTAACTCTTCAGCAGCCTGGCTCTTCACCAATTATTGCATGTCAAATGCACTGTTCACTCTGACTTAATACACTACCAGTCCAAGGAACAAGTTTCTATTACACATTATAATACTAACAGTGATGTTTTTTTTTTCTATTAGCTTACAATATAAAAAGATTATTCTCACAACACATACTAACTAAATATCTATTTTGATATTGATTAGAGATGAAAATATTATTATTATTATATAAAAGTAAATACAATCATAATCTTACATGTTGATTTTATAAAATTAAATTAAGTTTAAATTTTATTTTTCTAAATGGTATCAGAGTAATTCAAAATATATTTTAACAAAGTGTCGAGTCTTGTTCATTCTCCTAATTCTATGCGAGATATTCATACAATAATATAAGAGATGTGTTAAAATACTCACATGATTAAAAATAAAACTAAATTATGTATATAATTATATAAGTAAATACAAACTTTACTTTGTAAATTAATTTGATAGAATTGAGTTAAATTTATAACTTATTTTTTTATCATGTATATTATTCAACTTTCTTTTATATATATATATATATATATATATATATATATATATATATATATATATGACATTTAATAAAAAAGTTATTTATATTTGAAGTAGTATATGAATTTTACTTTTAAATGATCTGAAATGTTATATATTTGATTATTTTCATTTATACCTATTAAAGTATTTTTTATATTTTTTAACTTTAATAGTACTCATCTTAATCTAATTTTAAATAAATTATTTTTAAATTTAAATTTATTTTTTTAATTTTTTATCAGTATCAAATATATTAGTTAAAGAGTAAAGTTTGAAAGCAATTTAAAAGATTTGATGGACATCAAAATAGAAATGATGAATTTCTTCATAGTTAGGAGTAAATCTTTTTTTATTGGAATTTAATGTAATTATATCTACACTCATTGAATTGTTATATTTGATTTTATTTAATTAATGGTTATTATTATCTTTTATGTTTAATGTTTATGTTGTTCTAATAATTGTATAAATTTATAATTTTAATTGTAATTAAATTTTACAAACTGAAAAATACTACTAATTATCTTTATGTCTAGAAGTAGGATATAGAGGATTGATCACCCATTAATTTTTTTCTCTCTCTCTTAAAGTAAATAATTGGTTACATTAATTTAAGAGAATAATAGTAAAATTAATAACTTTCTATTTTTCATTTAAAGGATTAAAATTTAATTAATTTCTTAAATAGGTGATCATATAATATTGATTAAATAAAAACACTAATGTTAAAAAATTTAATAAAGTTAAATCCCAATAATTTGTTTATATAATATGCATTCGTCTTACTGCATACACCAACTATTTGATTCTTATTTTTTTATGCAATTTATATAAATTTGGTTTTCTCATTACTCAAATTCTTATAGTTTAGAAATAATACTTTACCCATCTAGTTAAAGGTATAATCTATTTGAATATAATTGTATTTACTATTTTCTTACTTAAATGATTTGTTTTACCAAGATTTTCAAGCTAGCGATACTTAATATACCTTATAAAAACTTTTGAATTTGTAAAAATTAACTTTTATAAAAAGAGTTCATTTTGTCATTATTTATTATAGTGACTAAGAATCACTACGCTCACTCACCCTCTCAGGTAAAAATAAAATGTTATTTAAGAACTTAAATCTGACCATTCTAATTAAATAGGTATTTTTCAGATAATCTTGACCTAATTAATTAGATAAAAAAAAGATTCTAAACTAACTTAAGTTGTACGTGATCGATTTCATCCCTGCGAGGGAAGGAGAAACATCTTTGGAGGTGTAAACTTTTTTTAAAGAAAAATAAAATAAAAGACTTCATAAGCAAGTAGTTAGAGGTCAAACACTTGCTATTCCATTCCCCTAATTATCATTAACTTAAATTATAATACTTAATTATTGTGGGTTCATGCTTAGCATAAAAGTTTGAAGGGCACACTTCCGTCAAAAGGAATAAGGAATATTAAATTATTTGTTTTTTAATGTTTGATAAGTTTTTTAGAGTAGAAAAAAAAATGATTAATCCTTTATCTGCTATTAATAATTTCCCTCTCTCCATAGGATAGTGATGCGATTTGGAGAAAATGAGAAAACTATATCCCTATTCCATTTTTGATGGATCAGAGGATAAGCTCATGATAATTAATTATAAGTGAGAAAAGAAATCAAAAAGTGAAGAAATTGATAGTTCATGCAAATTATCTTGTCCACCATGTCTTTTTCTTTTTTCTTGAAATTACAAAGAGAAAATAACTTTTGAAACAAAAAATAAATAAAATTGTGGCCTCTAATGGAATACGTTTGTATTTTTCTTTTTTGTGGCTTCTATAATGAATAAATTTTGTATTTTTTTTTTCTAAAGGAGGGACAAACAACCTAAAAAACCCTCAACTTGAGAACCTAATTTTTTATATTATAAATTAAAATATATAATTTAATGGGTGAGATTCTTACTTTTTTTTTCACTCAAATATTTTCAGTAATTTTGATCATCTCTCATTTAGATGTATAATTCTCCACTGCATCCGCAACTAGCTGTAATTTTGCATCCTAAATATTTCAAATTAGACTTCTTATATTTTTGCTTGTATTATTAAAAATATTTATTTATTATAAATTGTAATAATATAAAAGCAAACATTCTGGTGATGAATAATGCATACAAATTAAGTATATTGGTATTTATATATATTGAAACAAAATAGAGAGAAATGTATCACAGCTTGGATATAGCTGCATTCTCTAACGGTCATTGGTTAGGATGTTGGGTTGTTTGTCCAGCTATTGCTATTGTAACCAAACCACTATCATTTGTCATTTTCATTCTGTTATAATCACTTTCTTAGTTAGGCCTTGTTTGTTTTCCCCATACCCTTATCTTCTTTCTACAAATACATTTATCTGCCCAATTTCCTAATCATATATGAACATCACAATGTGCAGTTAATGCAAACTAAGATCACTAAGACAATGTATAAAATTTCTCAATTTCTACTTGTTTTATTTATTTATTATTAACTTTCATTCATTTTTCTTCTTAAACCAAGCATGCCATATATAAAAGAGTAAAGTATGTATGAATCAAGGGACTATGTGTAGAACATTTTATTTAAAATAATAAACTATGAACACGGGTTTATTTTTGGTGAGGAATCGTGAACATGTCTATTCTTGATTTAATGAGGGAGTAGTGTCTAGGCCCCAATGGTGCTTTACCAAGTGGGGTGGTGGTGGTGGTGGTGGTGGATGAGCTAGGTTGCTAACTTGAGAGTGTAGTGGTGATGGTGACACACATGTCGGAAGAATTAACAAAGATGGGACGGTGGTATTTTTGAATGAGAAGAAATTTGGGGGACATATCATAGGATAGAACTCTCTAGGATGGGTATCTATTTAACAAGTTTCAGGTTAGGTCCCTAATAAATTAGGTCACGTTCTATATTTTTCGGTTAATTATACATCTTCCCATTCAACTCAATATACATATAATTTTCATATTACAATGAACTCAAAATGGAGATAATAAATCTTCTGTTTTAATTATTGAATTAATAATTAAAGACTAATTTTAAAATAACATACAAAAAGAAACTATTTATGAGAGGGGGGTGATTTTGGCCATGTAGAATTTTTATCTTATTATAGAAGGTGTCAATATGCGCAACCATGGTGGTGCCTTCTACACAAGAATATTTATCAAAGAGAAGTCTACTTCGTCTATAAACCACACACAAACACTATATATGATAATATGAAAAAAGAAAAAATGTATGCATGTGATAAGTATGGATATTGCAAACCACCATGTCGCATCACGCATGTACAATAGATGCCACTTAATACCTACTAATAATATTAAAAAAAATCAATGTCTAAGATTATTTCAATTTTTTGAGCATGATTTTCGTATGGATTATTTATTATTGCTAGCAATAACTAACACTGTCCAGAACCCAGAGAGTGTACACAATGTGAGTATATTTCCTTTTTAATATGATTTATTTTATATTCAATTTCGGAGTTATAATTAATTCACACTTTTGTTTTTTATGAATACAATAGCAACATGTATTCTGTGAACAATAATACTCCAAGTTCATATATGCCAAACGTGATATTATTTTATTTGGCATGAAGAATCCTTCAACATATCTATAGTTGATTCAAAAGAAAACATCTATAGTTAAGCTTTGAATACCTAGGTATATGACATAAGTAGCATATGCAACTTTAACTGTCGAAGAAATCCCATGATTCCTTTTTCTCCATTTACGGTTAAAAAGGACAAATTACTAGCCTGTTTGAATCCGACAAGAAGTTGGAAGTTAGAATCCAATTGAAATCCATGATAACAATCGAAGACCAAAGGATAGATAGAAAATCTTTAAAGTGCTTTATTCAAAGTCTTTACATCAATTTCTCAAAGCAATGCGTGCGCAGCTCAGTGACGCGGTTACTTTAATTTGAAGAAATTCTCCAATATTAGTCCAAATTCAAACCCATAGTAATTATAATGAATATTGTCACGCTAAAGAGTAGTTTTGATGATTCAGGGTGGTAATTATAGGTCCTTTTTTTCTTCTTTAAGAAAAGAGCAAAGTATGGGGTTCCGACAATTACTTAAAATTTGTCTAAACTCATGCCTCAACTTTGTTGAAGCCAAATTAAAGCATGGATCTTTCACCTACTACTACTACAACAGCAACAAGGCTGCTTCACGAGATTGAAACTTTCGGTTGGTGTGTCTAAGGGTGCAATCGGATAACAAATCATTGTCTTGGTTGACCCTGGTTTCAGATTGTTCACCACTCACTCTAAAGTTGCTATGATTCAGATCCTCAACACACTTTATCATAACTCCAAGGTGCATGCTCTGCATGCAGTTTACTCTTTAGGTCAAGTACTAATCACCAATGTTAATCACAAAGGACATGAAATACTCTTTTTTATTAGTAAAGATGGTAAAGTTTTTTATTTTTTTTATATGCTCACGTTTAAGAGAAGAGTTTATTCATGTTCGTGTGCTTTTTAAGTTATTTTTTATATTTAGGAATTAAACATATATGATGCTTAATCAAATGAACTGTATTTTGTAAACGATGTTAATTTTTAATCAATAAAAAATGAATTAAATGAAACATTATGAGATGCTCCAATCCTGTGTATTGATCTCTCAGCTTTTAGCATGTCTGCATTCTTGTAGCCCTTACCTTAACAAATAAACTTGATTATTATTATTCATTAACAAAACATTTAACAATGTCAAGATGGCCGAGTTGGTCTAAGGCGCCAGTTTCAGGTACTGGTCCGAAAGGGCATGGGTTCGAATCCCATTCTTGACAGTTTGCTTCTTCTTTTTTTCTCTAATTTTTGTAATATGGAGAATAAAATAAATATACAACTTAAAAACTGAGTAATAGTATTTTGACGAAACTTGTGAGCGTAGTGTTTGGGCTTTACCTAGACTTGGCCCTTTGTATCATCCCCCTTGAATAAGTCAAACGTAATGCTAGGTAACAAGGTTTTGCCTCAAAATTCAACTTAAATTAGCATTTTCCTTTTGCCATTGTTTCTCATGTAAACAAGTCACTGGATTTTGATGATCTTTTTTCCAATCAATGAAATTAATTACCCTCATACAATCGATCTTACTGGACACAACCTTTTTAGATATGAATAGTAATGTGTTTGTCTTAATTTGTCTCGAAAAGAATTGTACATTTTGTTTGTGGTTCTCAATTAATTTTTTTTTCTCATTTTTTCACCTATAATGTATTTATGTTTGTTTTTCTCACCTACTATTTATTAACATTCTTTAAATGGTGAGTTTCCTTGTAAATGACTACGTACGTGAGTGAGTACGAATGACTTGTAATTTCTAAAGAAAAAATATGATGAAAATAGATTTATTTTCTTTTATTAGGATTTGCATGTTACCTTTTCTCTGACCCTCTGTATTCTATAAAACCCAAAGAGGTGAAAATCAACAATATAATATTTTTTTAGAATTCTTCATCTTAAATATAAAATATTATAATAAAAAACGTAAAAAATTTAGTCAAAGAAAAACAACAATATTTACATTATAGTAATTAATTTTGTTGACCTAAATCTTAAATAGACAATTTATCACGGATAAACAATAAGGACCAAAATAAAAGTTTTACAGAAAACCAAAATGAAAAGAAAATTATTGAAAACGAAAAGCAAATGTATAAATCTCTTAAAACCCAAAGATTATATATATATATATATATATATATATATATA